>VTLG01009183.1_pt1 | contig 37255 bp, 58 predicted proteins | sample 4694571 | NCBI WGS metagenome assembly VTLG01 (sample SAMN12604809, study PRJNA352737) | marine metagenome | biome: ENVO:00000447; feature: ENVO:00000209|ENVO:00000569|ENVO:01000036; material: ENVO:00002151; isolation source: viral sequences binned using virsorter ...
GTCGAGCGAAACCCCCTTACATATAGCCATAAAGTACCTTTTTTAGCCATTTTTGAGGGTATAGGGGGGGATGATATATTAAACCCACTTCGTTTATATTTGGGTGGTATTATCTAGCTGATTTCATAGCTCTTCGGAAATTAATGGCGAAATATCTATTCATAAGTTTCCTTGTTATCCTTATACCATCCTTCTCAAAGTTTAGAATAGGTTTAACTCTTACAAAAGGAACAAGGTGGAACAATCTCTTGCTTTTCTTTTTTGTGCCTTGAACAATAGCTTTATGTGACTTACCTTTCTCAACATTTATTATTCGCACATTTTTCTTTTGTAATATTTGTTGAGGTCTTTGTGCGTGCTTCCTTCTCTTGCCTAGCTTCTTGGCCTGTGCTGGTGTTGGTACAGCTATGGTCTTGCCTTTCTTTGGCACTTTAAATCCACCCTTCTCGTGCTTTAATAAATAGTCTTTGTTTGTACTATCATAGATAGAGGCTTTCATATTACCTATCTTAAAGTTTACCTTCTTGGCTTGTTTGGTATCTACCCTTAATACTGCCCTTGCAAAGTTCTTGGCATTACCTGTCTTAAACGCATTAGGGAATGTCTTGTCCACAAAGTATTTACGCATATCAAAGGCAGTTTGTTTAAATGATTGTTGTGCAACAAAGGGCATTTGTTCTCTTTGTTTCTTGTCCATACCTTTCATAAATGCCTTTATGTTAGATTTAACCTTTACTTGTACCCTACTCATAATACATCAATGAAGTGTGCTTAATTCTTTTTCGTGCAGTGTGTAAATGGCGTGTTGTGTCGCCGCCCAATCAATAGCTTCCTTCTTGTCTTGGAAACCATTGATGACTATGTGTACCTCTTTACCTTTAGTGTATATATTGAGGTTCAAAGCCCTGTCCCATAAGGGAATCATTCCTATGTTGTTCTGGTTCTCGTTTGTCATTTGTGTTCTCTTTTACTTCCTCAACTATAGTTACATATTTAGGTTCTGTCCACGCTCCGTCAATACACGCTCTATGAGTTTTCTTACCTAGTATCTCTTTTATCTCCGACTCATTATTAATTTCTATTATTTTGTTTTCTATTAATTCTTTGTCCTTGATAATTGATACTCGGTAATACATTTGTTTTTCTTTTCCTTTCATTCCTACAGTTAGAAAAGGCCACCATATTGAATGATGGCCTTTAAGAGAGCAAAGTCCTTACACTTTGCAGTGGTTCGGGAGGATCGAACTACTAAATATTATTAATAAAATGATTTATCCTCATAGTCAATGGAGAGATACCATTTGCAAGTATAGGTAGAAATATGATATTAAAAAAAAGAAATATGACACAACAAGTAGAGCTTATTAGACCTTTCGGTCCTTCAATTTTAAAGTGCCGTATTCCAGATGACTTACTAAAAATATTAAATGATGATTGTATAAAGACAGGAGAAGATGAAGAATTAAGAAAAAAACTTGATTGGTCTGATAACCTAGCTGGCAGAGTAAAGTGGGAATACAAGATAAAAGACGATACTATTAAGGAAGTACAAAATTTATTCGCAGCTTATGTAAAATCTTTTCTTTTACCTTTAGAATACAATGAAGAAGAAGGAAAAAAATTTTATGAAAGTGTGGAAGTAGGTTTTTTGTCTGCTTGGTTTATTAGACAATGGAAGCACGAATATAATCCAGTCCATTTTCATACTGGCTGTTTAATGTCCTCTGTTGGATACTTATCGCTACCAGAAGACATAGAGGAATTTTGGAAAGAAGAAGATAAGGACCATAATAGCTCTGGTGGACAAATAGAATGGATTTATGGTCAAATGGGTTTAACAAGTGCAACACGATTAAAGGTAAAGCCAAAAGTGGGCGATTTTTATATTTTCCCAGCATTTTTAGATCATACAGTTTATCCCTTTAACAGCAAATATGATTTTCCAGATATAAAAGGCGAAAGACGGTCTTTTAGCATTAATATAACTTATAGAATAAATGCTAACCTTTAAGTTTTTTTATTTCTTGTCCTAAATTAAGTATTTTTATAACAGCTTGGTGATGCATTAAATTAAGCTCCTCATTTGTTTTTTTTAATTGTTCATTATCTATTAATAACTTATTATAATGCTTTAAATCTTCACTATATTTTTTTGCCCATTTATCTGCTCTTTTTTTTTGGCTATTACTCATTTATTTTCTCACCCTTTGAATTGTAATGTTCTGTAACTTTAGTAAATCCCATATCATAAATAAACCTATGTTTATTATCAATGAAACCTATGTACTTATGAGAACTGCCTAATCTGTTTAATTTTCTTACAGCTTGTTCTCCTAACTGTATTTCATCATTCCATCGTTCTCCATTTAGCCAAGTAACTAGATGAGGATAATAGGTGGGGTCATTAATTGTAGATAAGAGAAAGTTATATTTACTGACTATATCTTCCTTGCTTATTTGTCCGTTTAATTGCCTAAACTTTATAAATGCTTTTTTCTTACTGCCTTTCTTTACAGTAATATTTTTCCATACCCATTCAAAGTCGACATTATATATTTCTTTATTATTACTATTATTCCTTTTATTGTCGTCGGTGCCTAGTCGGTCGATTGTCGTTACCTCGTCGCTTTCAGTAACATTGAATTGATATTGTGAGTAATTCTCTATGGAAATGATCGTAATACCCTCGTCGGTTTTTATTCGTATCATACGATCTTTTATGAGTCTTTTTACATATCTTCGTACTTTACTAGGATTCCATTCAAATATATCAGCGAGGTAATCTGAACTTCCTACAAGTTGTCCCCTCTCTAGAGTAATTAAAAAATTACCATAACGACCTCTTACTTTTCTATATACTGCATTGCACAACAACCAAATGAATGCCTCTCTTTCAGACATTGGCTGTTTTCTAAATATAGGACTTCTAAATATCTTTTTGTATAGTTTTATGTATCCTTCCATCGCCTTTGCTCTCCTTAACTAAATTAATAAAATACTTCCAATCCAAAACAACAGTAGGCATCTTCCTATCTTCCACCAGCAATAATATTTCAGCATTACCTTTCCATCGCTGTATTGTTTTAAATCCTTCTCCATTTGCCCTTGCTTTAGCTTCGCAAGTGCTGCCACCTAATATATCGACAACTAAATCGTGAGGAAATCCCACAAGAGCGCCACTCATTGGTTGTCGTCTTGCTTCTATTCCCTCCCCAAGAAACATATTAACCAATTTTCTTTCCACTCGATAACCTTTGCTTTTCTGAAACTTGCCCATAATAGCTTATACCCTTAAATAAGTAATCAATATCATTTATCTCTAATGTCTTAACAAATCTATACAACATTACCAATGGAAACTGATTTTTGCCACTTTCGTAGGAGTGTATTTGCTGATGTGATATCTTTAACAACTTGGCTAATTCAGACTGTGTCATTTGTGATCTAATTCTGTGTCGCTTAACCCATTTTCCTATTTCTATTAAATAGATTGATTCTCCGTTGCTTAATTTCATTTTATCCTCTCCAAAATTTTATCTAGTAAAGCTGATAATAGGGAAGAACGCAAACTAGCATTTTTATAGGACCAATTTGCGTTCTTATATAAGTGATAAACAAAACTTTTATCGAGTTGTGCATATTGGCAAACAGTTTCACAATCTTCCGTATGAAACCATTCCCTACACTCCAATAAAAATTCTTTTTTATTCCTATATGGTTTGGAGTCCTCAAATATTGCACACGCATCCAAGATTGCTCTCTTAATAACATATCTCCACAATTTAATTTCTGCTTGCAATACATAACTCCAACCCTCCTAGTTTATTAATTGATATTCAGCAAAATGTTTACCATTCTTTTTTACAAACTCACAAGCAATATTGTGTCCTTGTTTTTTCAAATCGTAAACCCTCGCACCCAATCGAAAACAACCAAACTTACTTAATGCTTTCAATGGAGTAATTTTTTTACCACCCTTTAGGTAATGTAAAATTTTTTCGTTCTGACTTATAATCATAAATCCCCCTTATGAATTATCTGTTAAAATGTTTATGGCTCCCCATACACAATTTTTTTGCAGTTTAGTCCATCCTTTCTTTTTCCATTGTTCTTTTATTAATTTACAACTCTCCTTTAGAGCTACTTCCCTATCGGAAATCATTTTGTCCGTTAGACCATTTTCATAAACCTTCTCTTCAGAAGGTTTAAACTCTATAACATTTAATTTTGTTACCATCCCCATATCTCCTTTCTCATTTGATATGCTTCATCATCTTTCCAACTCATAAAGTCGTCTGGATTGGGTAAGATAATTTCTTTAAGTACATTCCTATCATCACTAAATCTTAACAGTTTTTCCATAGCAATAATAGTCTGTTGGACACGAAGAAGAACCTTTGGATCATTTTCCACATTCATTATCTTGGTTTTTGGCCCCATTACCTTCTTTTTTTTACCATCAATAATTTTTTCCACTTGACCATATCCAACATACAACAAATCCGTTCTAAAGTTTGTCGCTCTATTATAAAGGACTTGCTGTAATCTCGTATCATATCGAACACTTGTACTTGGCATTCTGCTTGTTGTTTTTAAGTCAACAAGAACCCTTCCAAATTCCTCGCTCTCCATAAAAAAGTCTGTTCTGCCTGTAAATGGTATCTGATATGTTTCTCCATCAATGACAATATCAATATTAAATTTTAACCAATCTTGTGCTGATATTAACTTTCCATACTTGTTTAATTCTGTAATTGCAGCATTAACCATTTCTGGTAATCCTATTCTTAATTTTATTGATTGTTCTCCGTGAAAAGAATTGTCTTGAACCAACTTATCGTAATAGCTTAAGACAGGATGGTTAATTATGACTCCCTTGTCATTTGTTGTGTGTCGTATCTTTTTAAACTTATCTTTTAACCCTTCTTCCACGCCCCATTCAACTGCGTGTCCCCTTAACATATTTATATTGTATGGACTTTTTAACTTAAAAAATTTCCTCATCAACCATATTGCTCTATCCGAAACAAATCTATTTAGATGACTTGGACTTAATGGAAGTAATCCTAGTTCTTCTAGTTTTAACTTTTGCATTTTGCTCTCCTAATTCCTTTTCTGCAGAATCGTAACAATCATTCATAAAACCATTCCAATAATTTTCAGTTTCCTTAACGATATTAAAATACCTATTCCACAATTTAGTTACCTTGTGGGGTTCAATGACCCCACAAGATTTATATGTTTTAAAATGGGATGTCTTGCTCATCTTTTGAATCCTCTGATTTATTCTCTTTAGATTCTTGTGTCTTAACATCAGTCGTTTCCAACTCTCCAGTCAGCATAACAGTTCCCTTTTTGGATGTCTTTCTCCAACCTACAGCTCTCAATACATTTCCACTATTGTCAGAAATATATCCTTGAAAGTCTGGCAGTTTAGGATTCTGCTTTTTCTTTTCTGGATTGGTTGCAAATAGAATCAGCTTTAGATTCTCGTCTGGTCCCCATTTTTCAGCAAGTTCGTTCTTATCCACTAAAGGCATCGGTATCCTCCTTTTCTACTACGACATTTTCAGCACTTGCATTTACTGTAATATTGCTTGTTGGTATTGTTTCCCCTTGTGCCAAAAGCATTTCTTCTGCACTAGGAATAACATCGGTATCGCCAAGCAATCCAAGATTACCCAAAGCTCTACCCCAAGCAGATGTCTGACAGAACTCCAATATTGAACTTCTTAAAAAAGGTTTCACAAAATTGATGTTCTTGTTTGCATAACCATCTGACAACAAAATTTGGTTATCTCCATCATTAAGCAATACTTCTGCTTTAACAGTTATGCTCTCTCCATCGTTCTGAACAATTTTAGAACGAATTGTAATAAGGGAACCAAACAGTTCCCTTAAACAGCGAAGTCTTAATCCAACAGTAGCATAAGATTTATCGTGTATCGTAACCTTGCCATCTTTTGAATCAGCAATTTCTTCCCTAACAATGTTTAACATTGTTTTAACTCTTTCGTGGTCTATCATATTGCCTCCTAATCCAACTCAAAGTTATTGCAAACAATCACATCCCCAACAATGTTCTCGATAGGACTTACTCTATCTTCGTGTCGTAACCAATCGACAAACAATGTAGTTGCTTCCTTGTTTACATCTAAACCATTTAAACGACCTTCCTCATTGATGATCATCATAATGTTTTTGTTTTCTTTTCTTCCACCAACCACTTCAATATATCCCCCTACCCAATCTTGCATAGTTTTTAGGTCTGGCTTTTGGGGAAGATGCTTTTCATCTTTTGTTCCATCAGCTAATATTAAAGTTGCGTGATATTTATTTTCCATCTTTTCCTCCTATTCTCCATTTAAGATGATGTAACCTCTACCCTCTAGGCATCGGCTAATATATTTTGCTTCGTTATATCCGTAATCCCAAGCACCCGTCTGCTCTTGGATTAAATACTGACAATGTTGTTTGTCATCATAGTATGCGTGTACCTTGCTCGTTGTAGGGTCCCACATTGGCTTATAGGAACAACCCATTATCAGCATAAGCAAAAATAAAAACAAACTAACAATTAATATATTTCTAATAATCATACTTTGCTCCCTTCTTTTTTTGAGGGGGGCGACGGAGATATTATGTTGCGAGTCCCCCCCTCGTGTCGATTTAACAAATTGCAACATAATTCCTTTTACCACTACCGATTCAAAACTGATATCAGTAGTTTGTCTAAACTTTCGCTGTAAACCATAAGATAGATACAAAGACACATTATCATCATATATAAAATCCCCTTGAACCAATCCATAATGGTTAGTGTCGGTATAATCTTAATTAGTTCTTTCATCATTACCTCCCTTTTTTATTATTTGATTATGAATTATTTTACCGATAACCATAGCAGTATCGTCAAACTCTAATTTTCCACTAAATGATTTTATATTTATATCATTTTTAATAGTGTTTAATTCTTCTTGAGTGATTGTTATTGTGTAAGTTTTTTGTTTGTCTTTCATAGCTCACTCCTCTCCATCTGATATATCAATCGTTGAATCAAATTTTCCTGTCGTATATTTAGCCACTTTAGGATAACTAAACAAAGACGGTTTAATGTTTTTAACAGTATCAATAATTTTAACCACTTGAGAATATTGAACTGTATCGGTTATTCGTGATTTTAATTCCTCTAACTGTTCAACACTAGACATTAAGTCTTGCTCTTGAAATTTATTTAACATTAGATTTTACCTTATGATTTTTAAGTAAATAAGAAATAACATTTCCATTAGTCAACTTAAAACCAAACTTATCAAATATAATATCTTTAATTTTATTCATATCTTCAAGTGTTTCTTTACTTACAGTTAGCTGTAGGGTCGTATATTTAGCCACTTTCTGTACTTGTTTTCTCATTTCTTAACTCCTATGGTTACTGTGTTCATAAAACTTATGCCCCCATTGGTTAAAGCATAATGAATCACATTCTTTCTATAAGAGGCGTGTTTTCTTTTTTCTTCTACATAGCCAACATCTTGTTTGGACACTTTGTAGATTTCCCCTCTCATTTCATTTTGAGATTCGTGGTCATCACGACCCAAAGTAAGTTTGGCTAACTGTTTACAAGTAAGCCAGATTTTATATTTTCTCTTTCCGTTCGGAACTAAATGCAACATCATATTTTTTGTTACATCGTTAATATCTTCTTGTGCTATTGCACCAAGAGCTTTTTGCATTTCCGTAGGTTCTGAATCTTTATCCTTTTCTTTAGGAAGGTAAGAATAATCAGATTTATGTTTTTCGATAGTAGTAGTAGGGAATATTACATCCCCACTACTTTCTGATTGTTTGTCCGACTCAACCTTCTTCGGCTTATCAGTAGGTTTAGATACTTCTTTAGGTTTTATGCCTAGTTCCTTATTAACTAAATTAGAAACATAGTTTTTTAAGTTAGATTCATCGCCACCATATTTAATAAAAGTTTGTATGGCTTGTTTTAAGTCTTTAGGTAAAATCATAATTATCTCCACCCATAAGGTTTAGTGTCATCCCAAAAGGATTGTTGATCTTGATTTAAGTCATCAAAATCCTCATCTACAAGTTCTGACCCATTTCTTTTTGGTCTTGGTATTCCCCAACTAAAACCAGCACGAGGTAATCCCACTCTTTCATTGTAGGAATTAGAGACAGCAACATTAAGTAATCGCTCACTAACTCCACAATTACGATATCCCTCTTTAATTGTAGCAAGGTAAAAATCGGAAGGTGGTTTAATACAATCTTGGTCATTCATTATGTAAACCATTACTGTCATTTTCTTTCCGTCAATTTCGCTTTCCATATATCCCTTCGTATAGAGATATGGAAAACCCTCATAAATATCGAGAGCTTTCTCACATTTCCTAGTGATCTTGAAAAGTCCACCAACGACCTTTTTGTTTTTTGCTTTTTGAATATCAGCAACACCACGAAAAACGAGTTCCCAATTATTCAAGGTAAACTGTCCGATGTATTTGGAATTAGGGCATCGTGTTTTCATATGCTTGTGGTTCATATTTGATCCGTAAGCAAAATAATAAGATGTGTTAAAATTTAATTTTTTCATTATTGCCCCCTCACTTGAACAGTTTGAGGTTGTCCATCTTCTCTGATAAACTTTCTCATTCTTTTACCGAAGAATTTTTTAACATCACTTGTAATGTTAATTCCACTCATTAAAACTTTGAAACGATGGTTTAAAGTTCTAGTTCCAGTTCTTGTTGCATCAAGTTTTTTAACTGGCTTGTTATTCTTTGAAGCAACAACAATTTGATGACAAAGTTTTAGCCAATTATTAATTTTTACTGAATCAATAGTTCCACTATGATGTCTGAACTCCACAGTTCCGTGAGGACTTGTGAAATTAAGTTTTGCATATCTGCTACCATCACCAAATAATCTTTGAACACATCTGATAGAACGGCAAGAATTAATTTTTTGTATTGTTTGATTTATAATCTCAACAGATGTTCCTCTAGCATTACAAATTAATGAACGACAATATCCAGCACTATTAGTTCTTCTTGATCTTGGCATAAAGTAATCAAACACATCTTCAAACTTTGCATATCTTTTTGCAATCAATTTGTTTTGTTTGAAGGTTAAGTCATCATTACTAATATGAATATGTAATCCCGTGCTTTTATTTACTCGAGCTTCGATTTTGTTTGAAACTAAAGTTTCACAAACTTTTTCGATTTGAGCTAAAGTAGTTTCATTAAAATCCATAACGGGCGAAACCATTTCCCAACCACGAACATAAGGTTCTGGGGTAGTAGTGTCAGTATTAGCGACAGGAAATTGTGATAAATGTGGTGGATAGTTTAAGCTACCATCAGTTTTTAAAGTCCAATTCTGACATCTTCTAGTTTGATAAGTAGCAGAATTTTGAAAAGGAATCCCAGCTTCTACAAAAGCATTTTCGATTGTAGTTCTTGATCGTGGAGAATAAAATTCTATTTCCACTCCTACAGTTCTTTGGATTTCTTGGTTATTTAAGTTTGTCATTTGTTCTCCTTTGTTAAATCGTTAAATCCCTTTATTTATACATTATTCCTGTATTTATTGCAAAACATTTATTTATCCCTTGTTTTCTGGGATTATTTAAGGGTGTCGTTTAGGGGAGAATTAGAGAAATGATGGGTTTTTTAGTACCAGCTAGATGGGTAGAGGGTAAAGGGGTTAGGACACTTATTAAGTGCCTGTAGGGTACTTAAAATCGATTTTAAAGACTACTTTGTAAGTCCTTTAGCTTTTTCAAAACTACGAAGACCGCCCATACCCAACATACCGAGTATTAAAGGCATAAGCTGACCTAAATCGAGGACAACCCATTCGATATGCACATTGAATAACTGAAGAATCATATTCAATATTGGCTGTAATAAATAAACATAGGCAACAGATAAAGCGCCCACCCAGCCAAGACAAGGTCGCCATCCAGCAACGAACAAGGACCTATGCTTTGCCTCTGCGATATTAATATCTAGTTGCTTCTCTTTTAATTTTGCCTGTATTTTTTCAAAAGCTATCTTTGCTTGGTTGCGTTCATCGTCAGAGGTGTAGAGTTCATCAACTATTTTTCCAACAGCTTTAATGCTTCCACCTGTAAATATATCCATTATTCCCATTATGCGTTCCTCATTAGTTCTGATAAATCGTGAGCTCTCTTAAATGTTTGTTTCGCCCAATTACTGTCCAGCATTTCATCTGCTGCTTTTTTATAGTTCCTGTCTTTGATAGCTTTAATCATATTCTTGAATTTATTAACACGAGTTCTACCCATTTGAAAGCACATCTCTAGAATTATCTCCTTTACAATGATTGGCTGTTCCCCAGAACTTTCCTCATAGATTTCCATTGTAATAATGTTCATATCCTTTTTGGCGATATTGAAATCATATTCAAAAACTCTTTCCAGAGATTTTCTGGAATATCTTTTGCCCATTTGAAAGACATCCGTTGGAGTAATCAAATGACCATATCCTATGGTGGCATTTCCAAGATGGTCTTTATATATGGTATCACGATAACCTTCGTGAGTTTTAATTCGATCTTTAACTGCCTCAAAATTCCACATACTAGACATTAACTCCCCCCTTTAAAACGCTTGTACGAGCGAATAAGAGCTTTTTTATTCTCGTAAAAATAGAATTATCCATAAATTTCCCTTAAACTCCGCATAGTTGTTGTTTTGACTTCTGCTATGTGATTGTCGTAAATTTCCAAATCGACAATCCCCCACCACCAGCCAGTAACTCCCAACTTTGCATAATCTTCTATGTGTCCATCAGGCATAGAACATCCTACATTGATAACTCTTGTATAATTGTTATGGCCTATTTTTGGAATCCTAACATCATTTGATTTATGGGAATGTCCATAGACTACATCGAACAAACTATTCAATCCGATATTTCTTTCAGCTCCAACTCCACCAAACTCCTTACCCATAATGTTCATAGGGCAGTGAGTGAACCCAACTCCACCAATAAAAATGAATTGTCCGTAATTGGAGTAAGTCCAGGCATATCGTGTAAAGAGATCGAGCAATTTTTTCTTTCCCATATTGTAATATTCTGGATTAGCATCTTCCCATTTCCATAATCTTTGTTCGTGGTTTCCTAAAGTAATATGTTTGGGAATATTAGACTTACCTAAAGTCTTGTCAAATAATTTTAAAACTGTTTCTAGTGATTCTAGATCTTCTAATAGTGTACCCTTGTTTCTTCTTGCAGCCATTGTATCATTTTTGATATGCCAACAACAAGAATCTATGGAACTGAAATCTCCTATTTGAACAATGCGATCTGGTTTAGTTTTCTTTATGTGTTTGGCTATCCAGACAATGCGTTCCTTATCTAATTTTGGTGAGTCGTGAAAATCTCCAATGACACATACACGCGTGGATTTCATCCATTATCTTTACCATTTATTTTAAAGTGAATCCAATTTTGGAAATTACATACCTGTCAAGAAAGACCTTAATGCCCATCCAAGCACACCTATAACATTAATAATTAACAGTCTATAAATCCAATCTATTTTTGAACTGATGTGTACAATATGGTTATCTAGTTTTTGATTGATAAGCTTTAGCTCTCCATCAATGCGAATAATGTCCTCACGATTTTGAGTCGGCTTAGCCATATCAAGCTCCTACCCCAGCTTTTAATAATGGAAAAGCATCAAAGGGAATACAGAATGCTTCTGTTACTATTTTATCTTTATAATCTCTGCCTTTGTTTTCATATGAATCCATATAACGAACTCTCGCTATTTCACATTCAACATCATCATAATACAATACAGCATTATATCTTACTGTTGTTTGATTAGGAGATGACATAAGCATCAACAATAAAAAAACTGTTTTCATAATATTTAATCTCCATAGGAATAGGACCTATTGGAATTGTTACCTTCTATTAATTCAAATAATCTATCGTGTTGCTTGATGATTTTCTTGTTTGTTTTTTGAATATCAGCATCTTTGTTTTTCAATTTTTTGACCACTTGTTTTAATTCTTTTACTTCAGCTATGATGTTCTCCAAGTCTAGTTTCATCTTAACTTGGTTTTCAATGACATCTTTCTGGTTTTCTTCCTCAAATGTTGAGTAAAGAATTTCCACCTTGCTATCTATTTTAGATACATACCAAACCAATCCTACTGCCTGTAATATAACAGCAAAGATTAAAGCCATAGGTATTTTCATTCCGTTCATATGCTACTCCATATAAGAAATATAAATATTATTACAGCCGTAATTGATATAATTATTGCAGTCTTGTCAAACCAATCAAGCATTTCTATGCCCCACAACTTTCACATTCTGAATCACAAGTACAAGGTTCTTGGTTGCATGCTGGACAACTTTTTTCAGCATCACTACAGCTAGGATGCGTACATTTGGATTTTAATATTCCGCAAGGACAAAGATCACTCATTGTTTTCTATTTCTCTTGTTCCATCGTTTATGCCAAGCCCAGCAACTAATTTTACTACCATACACTTCAAGAAAATTTAGAAAGAAGTTTCTCATTTATTTTTACCCCAGATGAACTCCTGTTTGACAGTCCACGATTCCTTATTAGAATCTGCTGTTGTAGTAGAATCATTTTTTGCATCCTTTACTGTATCATTTGTTGTATCTGTATGACCATAGGTAACTGTAGTCTTTGATGGTCTTACATCAAATTTTTGCATCAGCATTGGAGTACAGCCCAATACAGAAAGTAGAGCTAGACTAAACATAATTATTTTGAGCTTTCCCATTTTTCTTTAGCTTTCAATGTCCATTCCTTTAATGCTTCCTTTGATACTTTCTTATCTACCATAACTGCACCATCAGGCAATTCACTATGTAGAGTAATAACTTTTCCATCTTTCATTTCCACTAATGCTGGAGAACAGAAAGCATCTTTCTGAAATTCACTATCCCTTTTTAATAGTCTAACTTCTTTCATACAAGATGACAAGGATTCCATAGGAACATATTGTGTCATTCTGTTTTCTGTATCATTCATATTGCCGAATATGAACATTACGATTACACTAATTACTTCCATTTTTATTCTCCCTAACTTTGTCTTTTAATTTTTCTATATCAGCAATCATTTTTTCAATATCCTGTTGTGCCCTCTTTATGTTTACTGTATTTGACATCATACTTTCCATTTCAGCTTTCATACCCTCTAATTGTTGTGCCATAAACTCAATTAACATATCCTGTTGAGCATCTGCTGGCAATGAGCCCATTTCGCCTCTCGGCCATTTAATTCTAAACTCTGTATTTTTTTCTAGATCAGCTTCGGCTAATGTAGCTTTTGTTTCGATGGAATTTAACCTCTCAATAATTCCAAAATATGCCCAAACTCCAACTGCTACACTACCTACGATGCCAATAAAGTTTTTGATCGGCATAGCGATTGCAGTTTTGTCGCTGACTACATTTGGAGTTTGATTTTTCTCTGCCATTGATCATACTGCCGTGCAAGGCACTCCACTTGATGTAACTAATGGATGTGCTGCAAATGCTGCATAAACTATTTCTTGACCATTTAAATTCGTATCTCCGTCAGAATTCCTAATTTTAAAACCATTGCTAAGAATGTCAATTAGTAGTCCACAATATTCCGCCGAATTGTCGTGAGCCTTTAATCTACACGAATGAATGTTATATCCCGGTCTTTTATGGTCAATCATTACCCAATCATAATAATTAGCAGTATTTTTTATCAAAATCCAACTAGGACGGAATCCAGTCCAAATAAACGGCGATTCACTTGCGTGTCCTGTTCCTGTATAATGACCAAATTTGGAATATCCTTGTATTTCTGTCCAAGCATATGCAATATAAGTTTCAGCATCTGAATTAACTTTACTTCCTGTACTAACTGTAAAAACAGTAGATGTTGGGGCTGTGTCATTCATAAAATTAGCATTATCAGTTGTAGCATCTTGTCCATTTAATCTTAAAAAATCTGTTTCTGGTGCTGAAGTATTCTTATGATGATAAACTGCCCAATCATTTGAATCCTCGCTTCTCGCCTTAAATAGTATAAAATGTGGCACTGCACCCAATCCGTGAGCCATTGTGCCTACTGCACCTGTTCCTGTATAATCTACAATAGAAAATCCTGCTGTTGTATTTGCCTGATATCCACCAGCTGGATTATTTCCACTTTCTGTATTGGTTGTTCTTGTTCCACCATTGGCTTTCCATTGCCAAGCTACACAAGTATCAGCGGGAGCTAAATCTGTAGCACTTCCACAAGTGAAACCATCTGAATCAAAAGAAGCAATTTGACTTCCAGTGCCTTCTGCCCCATCATCATTAGCCCATAATCTTTTTGTGCCACCTCTACTTGAATCAACTATTTGATGATACCCAAGAGCACCTCTTCTTTTAAACCAAACTAAATCTGGTTGTAAATTTGAATTTCCATCATTAGTTATAACTGTACCATTTCCTTGTCCTGTGTATAAATCCACCTGAAAATGTGCTGAAGGGTCGTCTATAGTCGTATAAGCCATTATCCGTGCTCCGCTAAGTTCTTAGTACATAAAGCATAATACCCTGTTGGTACATCATACTCAAAGTTTCCATACCCATTATCATCTACATTACCACTTGATAAAGTAAAAGGTGGGTTGCCAAAATTAGCTTGCCATTCATTAGTTTGACCACTTGCTCCCATACACCTAAAGTAAGGCATATAGAGTTCAGTAGAAACAATAGCTATTGTACCTTGCAATACTCCATTATTATAAAATTTTACATCATTGTTTGTAGTATTATCAACAGCAACCCCAATAATTTGACCATCTGCAAAAGTTGTTTTTCCTGTTAAAGTAGTTGCAACAGCTCCACCAGCCCTATTATAAGAGGATATAGAACCTGTACCACCATAAATAGCACCCGCCCCCGCTCCTGTACCTGATGTAGAGCCTGATGATTTATCTACACTAATAATACCTACTCGTTGGTCTCCATTATTATCATAAACAGTTGATAATTTACATTCAAAATAATATTTCATATTAGTAGGCATTGTAGCCATATATTCAAAGCTATCGGCAACAGTACTTGAAGAAAGTTCTAAAGCCCCTTCTGCTATTCTGCTTGTGTAATCCGATAAATTATCAGGTACAGCAATAGGATTTAAAGTACAAAAATTATTCGTTGGTGTATCTGTAGTATGAACGGAAGAATTATCGTGTCCAGCGAAACCAAAATGATTTCCATTACCAGAAGTATCAGCACCACGACCACTCGCATTTGCACTACTACCTGTTTGTTTAAATTCTAAAAATACTCCATTAGTACCAAAGGTTCCAGAAAATTGTTTAGGTTTCCATATTCCACTATCATTATCAAACTCTCCAAAATCACTTGCTGCATATTGTGTTCCATCTATAAAATAAACATCTGCCATATAACCATCAAACCAACTACTACCGCCAGATTGAGCAGAATCATAAACTCCTACATCGTGCTCAACATTATTATTATAGGGTGTATCTAAATTTTGAGAAGGATAAGTTGTACCATCATCCCAAGTGTATTGTTCTCCATTAATATATAATTTTACTCTATTTGCTGCTGTACCTTGTGTTGTATCTACTGCTAATACTAAATGATACCAAGCAAAAGGATCACGAAATAATCTATTAGTACTAAGATTCCAAGACGCACTTCCAGAAGTTTCTCCGTATGAATATAATTTATTATTATTTAAATAAAAACCCGCCCAAGTAGTACCTGTACCAGCATTAAATAAATGTTGAGCAGCAGTAGAAACTTTTGAAAATTTAATCCACATACTAATAGTAAATGTTCGTCTATTACTTGCTGAATTAAATGGGTCTCCAGAAGAAGTTTGACCTACGAATCTAGCATCTACACCATCAAACCGTAGAGAATTATCTATATCGTATGAGGCATCTGCTAAAGTGTTTGCTGGTAAAATAGGAAATACCATTAACTACTCCTTGATTGGAAATTCGCCTAGTGGTCTTGAAATAACTCCATCTGTTTCTGTGTAAGTAAATAAGGCAGATAAAGCATCAATATCACTAGCATTATCTATCTGATCTTGCATTGAATTGCATTTGGTTCTCACACTTGCTCTCCAAGTTTTCCAACCAGCATTAAGTGTTGCTCCTGTTTCCTTTGCTCTTATAACTCGCCAATCACTAGGTGCTAATAACCCAGCACATTGCCTGTCTATCATTTCCTTTTTAATTGTTTTTAATCCTTTAATAACTTGAATAGGATTTAGTTCAATACCATCTTCATCTGTTGCGTTTCTATCTTCAATAGCTTTTGCTGTTGCACTTCCATAACTTGCAGTAACAACTCCATCAGCGAATGACAGAGTTTCATCTGTATTAATATAATATTCTTTATCTCTTATATTGGAATTGTCATAAACCACTTCGTATAGTCCTATGGCTTCCTTTTCTTCTTTAGACCAGAGGGAATAAATTTTTGTGGAATAACGAGTATTATTTACAACTAATCGTCTAGGATTGTTGAATGTCGATACTATTGCACCATCTTCAATTAAAGCATACATATTTTAACTTTCACTCAAATTTAAAGTTCTGCCTACTTCTTGCCATATTGCACCATTGTATCTAAATATATGAAGATCGGTTTTCGCATCTGTTGCTGTTTCAGTTGGTTCAGTTGAAGCCGCAAATTCAAAAACTGTGTTCCAGCCAATAGTATGTGAGCCATTAAAATTAATTTCTAAACAAATAAAAGCACCTTCAACACCATTCGTTGGAGCAGAGAAAGTCGTATTTTCTGTTGTTATATGATAGGCATTTGGTTTGGCTTGAACATCCCAAGCTACTGCATTTGATGTTGAAGTAATAGCTTGTTGAGGAATATAAGCCAAGTCATTAAATTTAATTTTGCCTGTTCCATTAGTTGTTATATCTATATCGCCATTAGCACCATCAGTAATAGTTATGTTTCCAGAATTAGAGCCTTTATTAGTATCTAAAACTAAATCATATGCCCCACTTGATGTTAATGTTGCAGAAGCACCACCAGAGCCAATAACAGTTTCACCAGAACCCTTTGGCTTAATATGTAAGTCAACATTTGTTTCTCCACTCGCACCTAATATCGGACCATCACCTGTTGCACCATTTGTTATCTCTAATTCATTTACTGCTGAACTTGTTGTTTGAAATATAATTTGTTCATTTCCATTTTCATCTTTTATAAAATGAGCATCATCAATAGCAATATTATGACTATTCGTATCTAAATCACCACCAAGTTGAGGCGAAGTATCATTGACAATATCAAATGTAACTGAACTATCCGACCAATCAACACTATTGGCAGTAGTATTAATTGTTCCTAAAGTAATACTGTCAGAGCCATCATAAAATTTTAAAATATAAGCTGTTGCTCCACCAGAGGTATCAACCCATAGTGAGCCAGCGGCAAGACTTGCTGGAGCGGAAGTTCCTAAATGTAAGGTGTTTAATGCCCCTAGAATATTATTGAGTTCCGTACGAAATGCACTAAATCCTTGATTGGCTAAACTGACATCTGAAACTTGACTCATTATTACTCCTTAATATAATCTTATAATCATTTAATATTATGTTTTCAAGCCGTACCCTTGAACTACATAATCAAAAGTCCTGTTTACACCACTCGCACTTGAATTATAAAATGTGATGGAAAAACCTGTAGCACTTTTTGATGTGATTGTATAGTAATCTCCTGTCGCCATATTCTGTGCCGATATTCCTATTGCTGGAGTTGCATAAAAAGAATTAGTGAAAGTGATAGCTTTTGTGCTTGTGGTACTTGCAATATCTTCGCCAGATTCAACTCGTTTTTCCATATCAACAGTAATGACAATTCCACTTACAAAACCTCTTACCTTGTTATTGGCATTAGCCATACGCAATCGAAATTTAAAATATCTTCCTTTGTAGGTTGTTGAAGCATTTAAGGCATAAAAAGTTGTTGCGTTACTTAAACTTGAATCAGAATAAGCCACTTGCAAACTTTGTGTAGCATTAGTAGGGTCGTTACCATCAAAAGGTGCTGGTGCATCATCAAAATTTGCAAACCCTCGTCCATCATCAAATAAATCATAAGGGTCTTCAATTTGATCAATGGTTAAATTTTTTGTAAAAGAAACATCATAAACTCCACTTAACGAAAGTGATTGATTTAATGTATAAAAACCCTCATTGTCAATGTTCGCTGTATAATAAGATGGATTGCTTGTTGCATCTGTTCCTCCTAAATCAAAATCGCCACTTGGACTATCAAAATTTCCAGCAGTAGAATCAAAATCAGTAATGGTATCAAGGACAATGGAATTTGTACCAGAGGAATCAGTTAAAGCCACATCGCCATCATAAGTTCCCAAACTTAAATCCTCTGTCATAGTAGAAACATTTTTAAATGCTTGGAGTGAGGATATATTGGAATAAATTATTGTTTCATTGTTTGATTCATTGCCTAATTTATCAACTGCTTTTATTAAAAAAGCACCTGTCTTGGCATTGGTAGTTTTGGTTGTTCCAGAAGTTCTTGGCACTTGTAGCCAATTATTTGATTTATTCCATTGTGCGCCTGTTGTTACATTTTGGTATCGAATTTCATAAAAGGAAACATCCAAATCTGTTACTGCATCCCAATTCAACTGCATTTGGTTTGACCCTTGCATATTAACAGAAAAGTTTTCAACATCACTAGGTGGCTCGGTTGCACCAACAATCAATCTATTTGCCGAAGTATAGGAACTTGAAACACCTAAAGAATTTATGGCTTTTACCCTTACATTATAAGTTTTGTCATCAATAACATTAAGCATTTCATAATTTAACTGTGTTCCTTTACCAACAATCTTGTAATCCGATTCCGTGCTTAACTTTGCTTCCACTTGATAATATTGAACAAACTTATCTGTACTTGCACCAACAACAACATTTAATCGTGTTAATACAATTCCCTCACTATAAATAATTAATTCATCTGTAAGAGTTAAACTTGCTGGAGCAGAAACAGAAAAGGGATTAGGCAATACAGTTGTTGGTATTGTTGCTGCTTGTGTTTTTGTCGCCCAAGTATAATAGCTGTCTTGGTGTTCCACTAACTGCAAATCGCAAGTTAAGTCAGTATTAACTGTCATTCCCAATACTCTAAATGCTTTTGCTGAAAAGCCTGGCGTAGCGTGTGTGATGTTCACTATGTCTCCAATGGCTAAATCGAGAGCTGTGGAATCTGCTTTAAGGGAAACATCCAAACTTGCACGACTTCTTCGTAAAATAACTTCTGCCATTTCTTGTGCTTGGTATGGACTTGTTAAGGTTGGAAAATCATATTTTCCCTCTAGCAACAATCCACCATCAACAGTTTTCATATTAGCGTGTTGATCTCCACTTGCCTCTCCACTATCGTCGACAGGTGGATATTGAGCTTCATCACTCATATAATTTTTATCTGGATTGGTGAAGGTTGCAATAACTCTGTTAAATCTTGTATTCTTATCTTTAGAGCTGACTCCAATTCCCCCTATGATATTATCTTCTGTCAAAGTAATGGCAGCACTTCCTGTTGTTTCTACAGTTACTTTATACTCCCCAGCTGTGTAATTGAGATAACCCCTAAAGCCAGTCAGCATACTTTTTACATTGTCAATTACCTTTTGCTTTGTATCTATAACTGCATTGCAGTCAAAAATATCTATAGTAGTAGAACCATAAGCAGTAACATCAGTATCAGCAATATCGCCAGCAGTTTGCCAATCAGCGTAATCAGAATCAAAACTAGCGTTAGGAATACCCATACCATAACGAGCATTGCGTAAATAATCGAGTAAACAGTAAATCGGATTATTTGACCAAGCATAAGTAGATACTGTGTCTTCCCTGTGCGCACCACTTCCCCCTGTTTTTGTTCCATCTAGGTTTGGGTTATATACTTTCTTCCCTTTTATTATAGCTTTGACATTAGGAATTGCTCCAAAAATGTCCACATTCCACTTAAATTTAAGCGCTAGGTAGCTTATTCCCCTTAACCTATGGTTTGATGTCCAATTAGATAAAGCACCAACTGTCGTGTTATAAGATTGATCATCATCCCCATCATACCAAGTTGCTGAAATATGGGATGTTGAATCCTTGTAAAAATTAGAATCAGAACTACCAACTGTTCTTTCTGTTCCATCCGTTAAGGCCCCACTCCAAGTTACCAACTTGTCATCAATGTAAACACTTTCGCAACTTTCACAAATTCCTTCTGCCATAGCAAAAATCATATAGAGAAATTCATTATCCGTTCCAGATGTTTCCAGAAAGACAATTTGACCACCGACTTTTCTTTGGCCGTAAATAACAGGAATAGAACCTAGACCAGAAGTCTTGTTGGCTAATATTCCTTTTGTTCTTGCCTCTGCTGTTGGTTCATTGACATTAAATTCTGGTTCGTCTGGTTTGTTCAGCCAAGACAAAGCTGTCATTGCTATACTGACAATGGAAAATATTGGACTTATAAAACTCATTATAGGACTGCTTATAACAGCACTAACTACACTAGAAGCAGCACTAACTATTGAACTAAACCAACCCATTATGTTCTACCCCATTTAATATCTCTTATTGTTAAAGCTGAAAATTCAAAACCCTTATCACTTGCAAAATGCCGTTGCTGTGAAACATCGCTTGTTCTTCTTCCGTTTTCTTTTTCAAACTGTCCCCATTGTGAAGTTACCTCTAAACCTAAAGCTGTTGAGTTGGTGTCATCTTCAATGGAGTATCTATTTATTGTTCCATCAAATAAAAGATAAGGGTCTGCTATGAGGGCATTGGAACTATCTAATAAACCTTGCCAAACTTTTACTGTGTCGTTTATTATATTTTCAGCCAACACTACTGATACGATACTTTGGTCCACCCCACTTAAAGTAACATTAAATGTATTCTTGATTGGCTCGGTTGTTTCCGACATATTTCCCACGCCCAAAAAAAAAGCATCAGCAACATAAGTCTGACTGCTTCCACTTACGCTGGAAGTTAAATTGAAAGAACAATTTGTTCTGTATAGGGGAGTTCCAAAACCTAAATACAAAAGATAAACAGGCTCTATGGCTGTTGCGCCACCTGTTGCTAATTCAGTCTTGACTGCACTCGTTAAGCCCCTTGCCATTATATTGCCTCAAGAACATCAAACTCATACTTAAATAATGGATTTGTACCAGCCGCACTTGTGGAATTAAACTCTTGAATATCGCTTGTTAAAAAAACTGTAAAAGGAACACTATCATAGGTAACTGTTTCATTGTTTGCCAAAGCTGTAGTTATGGCTGGCTCTATCGTTACAGTACAAGCATTGCTTGAGCTTGTTGCATCAGCAACAACCATATAGACCTTTTCGTGTCCACTAAATTTTATAAAATCCCCAGCTAAAAACCTTCCAGCACCATCACCAGCAAAACCATCCATAGCTATTGTTGTATCTCCAGCAGTATGAGCTCCATTAACCAATACTGTTCCTGTTTCATTTCCTTGTGCGTTTAAATAACTTGGAAAGGTAATTGTAAAACTTTCTTTTCCCCCTCTTTGTTTTACAATGAATGCCTGAACAGGAGCAAAATCACTTCTTTTCATCAATGGATAACTTACAGTAAAGGACCATTGCTGACCGGCAACCTGTCGCCTGAATGATTTTCCACTATCAGTAATGCTTACTTGCGTTTTTTGATTGTTCTTAATGTTAATCGCTGTAAAATCTACATTTGGTAATGCACCACTCATACTATTGCACCTTTTCCTTGTTCATTAACAGCACCATTAATCATATTGACAATCATAGCTCGTCTTTGAACCAACAACCTATCAAAACCACCAGCATCAACTGTGTCTATATTGAATGTAATGTAAACATTTTTTCCTAGCTCATTATTGGGAACGATGGAACCATCTTGATTGGGAACAAACATTTCTCTGCCTTGTTCCCCCACCATATAAGGAGAACCACCTTTTACATTTCCACCCATCGCCTTGCCTGAATAAGTTTGAGATCTAATGATTGCAACCTTTGCCATACCGTCAGCTATCGTAGCAGCGGCCGCCATAGCGCCAAATGGCCATCCACCAAACTTGGCATAAGCAGCCATTGCCGCTTGGTATGTATCCATTATTGCTTTTCCTATTGCAAATCTTTGATATGCCTCAAATGCTTTCTTATTTAACTGACCAGCGGCTTGAAGTGCCCTCATAGTAGAATCTTCCATATGAGTTTTCCATTCTTCTTGTAATTTTATTTTTGCATCTTTTGCTTTCATAGCTTCTATTTGTTGGAACTTATAATAACTAGCATAAATTTTTTTCAATTTTGATGTAACATCTTCTTCATTTTTAACTAATTCTTCTGAATCATTTTTCATAGCATTATTAGTATGCCTATGAACAACTTTTACTTCGTTAATTTGTTCAATTAAACCATCCAATACTCCTATGATGTTTTTAAATACTGTAAAAGTGTCGTGTCCTGTATCATTATTAACTTCAAATGCCCTTGTTAAGTCATAAACTTTATTTTTCGTTGCTTCTATTTGTTCTTCGAATTTTAAATTTTCTGCATTTAAGTCATCTATCTTTTTTTGTGTTTCTCCTAGAACATCAATTAATCCACCAGCCAATGCATCTTCTAAAAATTTTATTTGTTCATTGTTTCCTTCAATTCTTTTTTCCCATTGTGTCATTGAGTGTTCAAGCTGATTAATTCCATTATCAAACAACCCTGTCCATCTGATCATATCTTGTATTTTGGTCATAAACCTTTCAATAGCCAAGACAGCATTACCAAGCATTTTAACCATAATAGAAACTGCCTGTAGCATTTTAGTAACAAGAACTTCTGAAAAGTTTTCTACTCCCCCTTGATTTCTCATAAATCCATCGAACATACGGCCAAGACCATTTGCTACAACTTCAAATGCTGGAGCTAAAGCAACAGTAATGTTATCTACTAAACCTGTAATTCTCATTTTCATTCTGGTAATAGCATCGTTAGCATCTTCGACACGCTTTACCATTTCAGAAGATAAAACTAATCCAAATCTTTCTGCTTCTTCTCTAATATTTTGAATACCAGCAGCTCCACCTTCAATAGCAGTTAATAATTCTATATTACGACCACCAAATAATTTGTAAGCTATAGCTGTTTTTTCTACTCCAGCTTCTAATTTATTTAAACCATCTGCCGCTAATTGAAACTGTGCAAATAAATCTCCATTTGTTGCTATTATTTGTTCTTCTGTAATTCCTAATTGTTCAAATGCCTCTTTTGCAATACCTACTCCTTTAACTAACCAATCATTAATACCAACACCCATAGTACGAGCTCCTTTGGAAAATGCCTCTAGAGATGTTCCACCTAAATCAGCGGCCAATCGAAAGGCTCCTAAATCCTCTGTTGAAATGAATAATTGTCTTGAAAGTTTGCCTATCTTGTCAATAGACACTAGACTTTGTCGTATTAATAAACCTATACCAGCAACACCAACGGCAGCAACTAGGGCAGTTTTAAAATTTAGAACAGCTTTTGAAATTCCCCCTAAACCTTTTTTAATCGCACCGAAAGCTCTCTTGGTCCTGTCCTTTGCTGTTATGTCAAATTGTAATCTATTTGTTGCCATACTTCTTGCTATCCTTATTCCTTTTATTAAAATATGCAATCCACAGATTAAACTCTGCTTCGGTCATATTCAAGGTCTGCTCAACAGTTTGATGTAGGGTCAGGGATAGAAAAACAATAGATTCTAGTTCGCTATCCCCTATAAGTTTTTTTCTAAATCCTCTGGTGTTGGAGCAACCATAATTTCTTCTGCTACTCTTGACAGAACATCTGGATCAACTTGAAACAAGAAAGTGTCTTTGTCGTCTGGTGTATAAAGTCTGTTGCCATCCTCATCCCTAGCTTTCATAATAATAAGATCAACCAAGACACCAACATCATCTGCTTTTGTGCCTTTGTATAATCTCCTCTTTTCAGCAAGAGTCATAGGTTTAACAAAAATTTCTAGTGACTTACCAGAAGAATCTTTCCATTCTGGAACAACAATTTTTCTAACTTTTTGTGAAGAAAAATGCTCGGTAGCAAATTCAATAGCTCTAGGTTTTTTAGTCATAGAGACATTATAGTATCAATACTAATAAATATCAATATGTGTCTAAACTGTACCTCTGGTCAAAGCACCTGTCATTGTTGCGTTAAAACTAGCTTCAATAATACCATCAGTTGGAACAGAAATAGAATTGCTACCAATCAGGTAAGTTCCTGAAAAATAGTAATCGCCTGAATCAGAACCTTCTGGATAAAGATTTAACACTACTTGTGAACCCTCGATAATAGCGATTTGTCCATTCGTATCAGTTTCATCCCACCAGCAATCTACAGAAACAGTAGCGCCTTTCTTTCCAAATTGATAACTTTTTGAAGTATCAGTTAATGTAGTGTCTTCTATTAATTCAGCAGTAGTATCTAAAGTAAAACTTCTTACTTCTGCTACAATATTAGAACCAACTTTAACTTGGCCAGAAACGCCTGTATGATTAGCCATTGATTACTCCTTATCTTTATCTTTTTTAGGGTTTAATTTAATTACCTTTGCAGTATCAAATTTTTCAGCAAGTGTGTATCCCATCTTCAAATAATAATCGACCATTTCTTTTCCGACAACCATCGTATCATCACTTTTAGGAAATTTCATTTTTACAGTATTCTCGCTCATAATTTATACTCCTGTTTGAACAGCATTTTCAACTGTTGCATAGTCTATAACATAAGTAAACCGACCTAGTCCAACCTTTGATGTTGCTTCTTCAAACTCTATTTCTGTACTTTGTAGTCTAGTATCTTTTGCGTGTCCACCCCTCGTTATATCTGAAACCATCGCTTCTTCCACTTCTTCTGCAATAGTATCAATGGTGTCGTCTATGTTTGATGTTCCCTTTATGTGAGCTTCTATGACAACTTGGAGTTGCCTGAATTGTGTTCTTGGATTTCTTAATGAATATTCAGAAATTTCTTCATCTTTGGTGTAAACCAATAAAGCTGGGAGATTGGAAAAATTAAGGGGAAAGGTTCTGCTTTCAAAAACAGAGCTTCCTGTAGTGGATAATCCTGTTAAGGCAGTGCCTATGTTTTCCCTAATTGATTTTCTTATGTGTGCCATCTATTTTTACCTTGTATTCGTAAACTCCATCATTTTTATTTTTAAAACATTTAGCATATTCTTTTTCTCTTTTCTTTCCACCCTCTAAACCATCATAATAAGTTGAATCAAATTCCCATTTGTCATTTGAGTTTTTAAATCTTCTTTCAATGGAAACCACTATGCTTCTATGGTTAAGACAGTAATGCCATTACCATCTGGTTCAACTTTTCTTACTGTATAAGTGGTGCCTCCTGTAGCCAAACTATCACCAAAAGCAGCAGAAGAAACATCGGCAGTCCTACAAGTAAAAGTAGTAACAGAATATATGACACCAATTTCCCCACCTCCTTCAATATCTTCTGACTCTTTGTCAAGAATACCATTAATAGTAGAAGCCGAACCTCCTGCTGGGGTGTATGTTGCTTCTTGTCCGTAATCATCGGTATCAAAAAAAACGCTTCTTATTGTGTCTGTTTCTACTGCCATTTTTTTTATCCTCTATAATTTCTATCACATTCGAAGTTGGTATCACAGTTATATCGCCATAATTATCTACTTCATCATTTTCATTAAATGTAACAGAAGCAAATAGCACAGTAACTTGTTTATTCTTAACAAACAAGTAGCCACGAGTACGACAATTAGCTGGTTTTAATTTAGATATTTGGGATTTGTCCATCCATTCAGAATGACTAATTATATCAATCCAAACAACTTCAACTTTTGGATATAAAACTTCCACGATAAGTTCCCACTAAAGCTGAACAATTTTCAGTTGTTAGCGCTTGAAAAACTTCTTTTCTTTTTTTTTCGGTTCTGTTTTGTCTTCTGGCTTAATTTCTTGAGCTTTATTCATACCCACTAATAATACCCCTGTATCTAGGTCAGTATCAACAACATCTCCAGCATCATAATCTTTGCCTTTAATAACAGTTCCCCTTAATATTTTTACTTTCATAACTTCTTTCTAAATTACAAAGGGGGCAAAAATGCCCCCAATGTTAATTAATTATGCGTTTAAGTCTTTGATCGCCGCAAAAGATTCTGCGTGACGAACAGCAACATCAACATCATATAACCCTATAATCCTAGTTCCACCTTTCGATGAATTAGTATATGGATCAATATTAATATCGAGATTTCCCCATTCTCCAATGATTAAATCATTGTAATTACCAAAGATCAAAGCAGAGCAGTCTCCACTTGAAGTTCCTTTAGTTAGATTATCTGGAGAGTTGGTTGTTGAGTGAACTGTGTATCCCATAAGATTTTTTTGATCGTTCATAATCATTACAGAATCAGAAGAGCTCACTTTAGCCGCCGCCATAAATCGAGAGATTTGTAGAGGGGATGTAATCCACCCTAAAGACCCGATATCGGCATTGTCAGTAGCAACTTCTTTCCAAGTTTCAACAACTTTGGCCCAAGTTCCAGCTCCACCATTCGTTCCAATAGCAGCTGACCCAATTCCAGAGGTACTTAAAATACCTGTTGGAGTATTGGATGTGCCATCGCCTTGAATAGCTTTTTTATCAACTTCATTAGAAAGTGATTTAATAATATCATTTCTAACAATAGTTTCTATTGCTGGAGTAGATTGATGCATAAGGTGTCTTGATATGTCAGTAAATGTACCTAAAGTTTTAGGTGCCATTGTAACTTGCCTATAAGTAGGATTTACTTCACTAACTGCTGCATTTTCAGCAACCCACGATGCAGAATTAACTGCAAGTTGAGCTGGTATAGCAATATCGCCAACTAAGCCACTTAAAAATAAAGCTCCAGCTTGTTTGACAACCATTCTTGCTCTTAATGCTTCTATAAAAGAACCAGCGAGTAAGTTAGTTGCAACCAAAGCTCCACCATCAGCACTTACACCTTGAATCAAATCTCTTGTCCATCTAACATCAGTAGGTACAAATACACCTCTTGGAGTTCTGCCTGTTTTACGAGCAACCTCATCTGATGCTTCTTTCTCTAGTTGTGCGTCTGACCAATCTCCACTTGCCATAGCTCTAATAGCTCTAACAATAGAGTAGTCTCTACCTTCCTTATCAGAAAGACCAATGTTTTTTTGTTCCAAAGGTTTTGCGCTTCCAATGTGTTCCAGAACTTTACCTCTAAATTCAGAAACAGAATCACCAGCACCCATTGATTTCTCTGCTAAATCTCGGCAATTATGTTTTGCTCCGATAGCAGAAATTTCTTTAATTCGTGCTACTTCTTCTTTTCTTGCGTTTTCAGTAATTTCTTTAACATCAACTTTTGGTTGTGCTTCAACTTTTGGAGTTTCTAAAGATTTTTCCATTTCGTTTTTCTCCTTTCTCCCATCTTCTAGAGATGAGTGATTTTCTTGTCTAGATCTTCCAACTCCAACTGATGTGTCAGCTGGTATTGAAACACTAGATACTTCTAATGGAGTCCACTTAACCTTATAAGAATCTGGTCCTTCATCATCTTCGGTTTCCATTTTTTCCATATTGGATATTTCATATCCGACAGAAACATTGTTTCTAATGCCATCAATGATATCTTGAAATACTTCTGTAGCAAGATTAGATTTTCCGAATCTAACTGTAGCACGACCTACCTTGTCAGCTTTGCTAATGGTAGCATTTTCAATTACGCCAATTTGTTTAGTTGCGTCGTGGTCTAACAATAGGGGAGCATTGCCACTATTTAGAAAGTCCATTTTCACATCTTGTTCTTCGTGGGATAGAATTTCCATCCCAAAACTTCTTTCGTATGGTTCTTCTGATGAAAACGCTATATCAACTGTTCTCTTTTCTTCATCAAAAGGTTTATTTTTTTTATCTATGTTGAATACTCTTTGGAACCTTTCTTTTGGTCCTTTATTTTTCGACTGTACTTTTTCTTGCTTGATTTTATTCTTTGTTTCCACAATGGGTTCCTCAATAACTGCGCTATCGGATTTTTCTTCTTCTTCATATTTGTCTTTTGGATTTTTATGAAACTTTATAGTAAAAGAATCGTTATCCTCCTTAATAGATTCTATATGTTTTTTGTTTATGTCATTCATAGTTTTATTATTACCTAATTTTCTTCAGAGTTTCCAGCCGTATCTTCATTTTGTACTTCTTTGGAAGATTCTTTGCCAAAAGGTTCAAAATTCATATTAATACCATATTCAGCTGCAATTTCCTTTTCTGCCTGTATTTGTTCAAAAACATCTTCAACATCTCTGCCATAACTTGCTTGAACATCTTGCATTGTAATAAATCCGTTTTGCATTCCAATCTGTAATGCCTCAATTTCTTTTTTAGGGTCAATCCATTGCCAACCTCTAGGCTTCCAAACAGGAACATTAAATTTATTGAACTTGCTAGACGGAAGTCCATTAAATAAATCAGTTAATAAAGTCATTTCCAGCCAACTTGCAAAAACTTTGCTATGGAAAGAATTTATAATCTTGCTTTGTTCGCACTTCCAATGATCTCTTTCTTCTAATGCCCCTTGCCTTAAAGAAGAATAATTTACGCTTTCTAAATCGTTGGCTAAAGTATTATAGCTAACGCTTAAACTGCTTGCTATGCTTCGTAGAACTTGTTTTGTGAAATCCTTGAACGCTGTCGTTGGATGTTGAGGATCAAATGTTTGAAACTCCATACCTTGTGGCAGTTGTTCAAAGTTGCCTGGACTAGCAGACATTACAGGACTGTTTGTGTTAATTAAATCCTCTCCTTGATAACCATCTGCAGCACCACTTTTAAAGAAACCCATTTTACTTGCTGATACTCTTGCGGCGACCAATTCTGCTTCCATATAACCATCGAGCATTTTTAAATCACGAAGACAGGAAGAAAGAGGTGGAACTCCCCTTGTTTGATGAGGTCTTTCTTGATGATAAAAATGTATTATTTGTTCTGCTGGAACACTTTGATAATTTGTACCATAATGTTCCATTGTTGGAAAAGCTGTGTCATTTGGATGATATTTTAAAAAATGATAGTTAATTGGTTTTCCATAATCGTTTCTTTCAACCCCCATCCTAATTTGTTTGTTGTGATCATTTAATTCCGTATCTAAATAATCAGCTTCTATAAATTCAATAGCAAAATGATGTTCATTATCAAAATTCTTTATTAATCTAACTATAACCTCTCCATCTCTTGCATAAGTTTCTGCAAATAATCGTTGAGCTTCAGACCAATTCATTTTTCCGTCTGCTGTTACTGATTTAGACCAATTCTTAAATTGCTTTTCAATAATGTTGTTTGCAAATGTATCTATAGCTCCATTTGGGTCTCTACTTCTAACTTGCATATGGACACCATAAGGACCAATAACATTATCAACATAGGAATTTATAAATCGTCTTGCATAAGCATTGTTTCTGCTTAATTCCCTTGAACGAGCTCTTAATGTTCTTATACTTCCTTTAATTTCACTATCTGCTGAAAGGGTGGTTGTTAAAAAATCGTTCATTAAACGATTTGTATTAGCACCTTGAAAACTTCTTCTTTTTCTTTTCTTAAAAAACCTATCCCAAAATGCCATTATACTGCCTTATCAAATCGTACTTTAATTGTGTTGCCCGTACCTTCGCCTCTATCTATTTGCTCTTTTCTTAATTCCCTATTGTATTCTGCTTTATAATAATCTCTCCAATTTGTTAATTCTTCTGGTGTCATTTTTGCCAAACTCCTATTTCCTATGCTATAACTAGAAACATCACTATCAGCTTTACCCTCTAAAATACTTTCTATCTTATCCAGCATTATTTTTGCGTGGCTTCTAGTATCTCCTGTCGTTGCAAAAAAATTGTCTTTGACAGTCATCTTGCCAGAATCGATGACTAATTTTTCACTATCGCTTGTTTGAATAACTTTTAAAACCCAGAAGTAATCTCCAGCAGTATAATTAGCTGTTGCTGAATCATCTAATGTAAATGTATATTCTGTGCCTGATTCCGTTACTGTTGCTGAAAATCTTGTTGAGCCATTACTCTCTAATGACGCTTCCCAAACCATTGAATGACTTGAAGGATCATAGTCAATGCCTATATCTGTTCTTTTCCATACGATAGTTTCCCCCTTAAATATATTTCTAGGTTCTTTTTCAGGTATTGTAGTAAATAGATTGACCATTTTTATTTATTCCACGACTCCACAAAATTAATCGGTTTCTTGTTTAATACATACTGATTATTATTATCTTTGTCCACTTTATCGCTTTCTTGTATTTGTAATTCCAACCTCTCTGCTAGCATATTTATATCCGTATTTAAAACAGCAAAAGATGCTACTGCATAAGTCCTACAATCCAATGCTTCATTTCTAGGTCTTATCTTTACCCATTCACGACGAGGAAAACCTTTATGATATTTTGTAACAATCTTTTCAGCTGTTAATTGCATAAAATATTCTGCGTCATATTTTTTAGGAAAATGACAATACCCAGCACCATCCTCTTTTATTTTGAGTCTTGAATATACCAATTCTTTTGCAGAATCCACACCCACAGGGAACAAAGGTATCTTTGCGATATTGTTTCTTGTTGGTCTGCCAATGATTGGTCTGCCCTCGCCAGCAATACCTTTAATTGCAAATACTCGTCTTGCGTATCGTGGTTTACAAAATTGATAAACTGATTTTGTATGATGACCACTATCAATGCAAGTAGCTGCGACTCTTAACTGTATTCCGGCTGGATGTTTAAATGTTTGTAAGAGTTTTAAGTCAAGTTGTTTCCAAATGTGAGGACTTGTAGGGTCGCCATAAATCTTTTCATAAGCTAAAGACCAGCTTTCCTCATCTCTGCCCCAACCGACTATTTCAAATTCTATCCGATCATCTTGTATATCAACACCAGCAGTAATAACAACAATACTATCTGGAATTTCCTGTTGTACTTTAGATGATAGATAATCTTCTCTACGATTGTAAATTCCGATTTCATCTATCTGTTCTCCTTCATCTTCCCAGCTTTCGCCCAAGTAAGTATTAACAAATACTCGGAGTGTTTCTGGCATTTTTTTAGCAATTAGGAACTCCCTAACTGCTTCTTCCATTGTCATCCATACTGAATATAGACCAGACAAATGGAAACCTATATTATTTCCGTTCCCCTCTGCTGTGGGTTTCCAAGTTCCTTTACTGATAGCCATAATGCGTTGGCTTTCATCCCACTTAAAACTACATTCACTGCATTGATACTTTACAGTAGTAGCATCTTTCTTTTCCCAAACGACTTGCGACCACTTTAATATTTGCGTTTTGTTGCACTTTGGACAAGGAACATAGAATTTTCTTTTATCCGTATTGTCATATGCCAACTCTATACGGCTAGCACCTTTGACAGTAGGAGTAGAAGTTAAAACTAATTTTCTATCCCAAAAAGTTGCACTTCTTCTTTTGGCTAGTAAGACTGGGTCGCCTTCCGTTCCAGCAGAAGGTGGATATCTATCCACTTCATCACATAATACTATCTTAATAGGTCGAGAAGCAAGACTTGAAGGAGAATTAGCTCCACAAGCTGAAATATGCCCACCATCAAAACTTTTATGTAGAACTGTATTTCCGCTATCCCTACTTTTAGCTTCTGCAACATTATGTTTTAAATGAGGAGTATCTCTTAACATTGTAGCCAATCTATCTTGCGACCAACTCCTCGCCATATCTAATGTTGGCTGTATCATCAACATAGGAGCTGGGTCATAATGAATATGATAACCAATGGTGTTTAATAAAACTTCCGTCTTTCCAACTTGCGAACCAGACATAAAAACAATTTCTTCAATATTAGGATCAGAAATTGCATCCATAATTTCTTTTTGATAAATTGCCCTAGCTGTTTCAAACTTGCCAGCTTCTGAACTTGCTTCTGGAGATAATACCCTAAACTTATCAGACCACTCACTTATTGTCAGCTTTGGTGGTGGCTTTATCAATCTTTGGCTCGATTGAAGTATCGCCAACATCCCCTTGTTCTCTATTGGTAATATCCACTTTGGAGATTTCATCAAGCGTGTCATATATCCTTTCCTTCAATAAACTTTTTGCCAATCCAATATTGTCTACAGTAACCATTTGAGGCGCCGCCTTATTAGGAATAGATAATAATTTGGTTTTAATCAAGCTGATATAATGTAGCCAAGTTTTTTTTACTTCCAATGCTGTAATTAACTCTCCTTCCAACTGTGATTTTTCTATTTCCCTTAATTCTGCTGTAGCCAATGTTAATCTGTTTTTATTTTTTACAATATCATCTGCTGATACTTCTGCTGACATTTGGTGTCTTAAATAGTCTATATATCCGTGAACTGCTGGAACTAATTCATACTTGCCCCTATCTACTTTAGGGATAATGCCATCCTTCGTCAGCTGTTGAACTCTCCGTTCAGAAAGTTTTAGAAGTTTCGCTATCGTCGTTGTGCTGTATGTTGTTGCCATCTTTGCTTAAAAATAGTTGTTTTAACCTAGAGTAATGTATTATTTTCTCTAAATCTTCAATTTGTTTTGCTTCAGAAGTCATTTTACTTTCAATTCTAAAAAGATATTTCAGAATAACAAAACCAAACCAACTTAATTTATTGGCTTCAACAAATTCTAACGGCTGTATCGTCCACTTCTTATAATGACCACCACCTATCTGTTTATCCAAAGGATTAGGTTCTTGTGTAAAAGGTGGTAGTGGCCCATCTTTATCTGTTTTGTTCATAAGCACTTTTCCTTATAACATTTTCGTTTATTTGTGCCAATTTCAATTCTTCTTTTGCTGTGGAGTTATAAGACCTTATTAAATCTATTTCAACCAACTTTGCCTCGTACTTTGCAAACTTATCTTTAGTATCAGTATCAGACAATGTTATTTTGGTATCCATATCTTCTATTTTGACTGATGCCAACGCCGCCATCTCTGCATCTTTGCCTGTTTTGCCTAATGCTTTTTGTTTTAAATATTCTTGTGCTATTATTCTCTTTCTATCTCTTTCGTATTTATTCAATAACACTTTTGATTCGTGATAATCTTTTGATAAATGATAGAGCTCATCAGCTAATACCTCTGGTTTATATTTTATTAAATCCATTATTTTAATCTATCCCCAATGGCATAAACCATTACAGCAATAAAGCATACTGCAATTAAAATTAGTGCCAACAATATACTATTTATCATCTTTAGGTTTCCATCCTTTGTTAAATTCTGGCTTACTTCCTCTTTTAATCATACCACTATTATCATACAGACGATCAACTTCTTCCTCTTCCATACCAAGCAATTCCTGTATATCTTCATCTTTCATATTTAAGTTATCTTTCATTTCTACGACAATATCGGACATAAGCATAACTCCGTGAGCTCCCCTTGCCCTATTATGTCTTATTGTGGCCATCATTTGTTCTTCCCTTTTTTTATTGTTTAATCTAACAATAGGAACCATTCCTTCTGTTAATTTTTTTATATCCTTATCCTTGCACGACAATACCCACCTATGAAAACCATCTACAATCTCATTATCTTCTCTAACAACAATAGGTTGTGTCCATCCGTCAGCTATAATGCTTGTCTTTAGCAGTTTCAGTTCTGGTGGTGGAATATGATTAGGATTGTAGTCATTAGCTTTTAACTCTTCTGACTTTATCCACTCTACTTTATTAATTGGTTGATTGTTGAACATCTGCTAACTCCCTTGCATACATTGATTTTCTTGATTCCCATTCTTTGACATTATTCTTGGAAAAATAAGGCTCTAACTTTCTAGCTTTAAAATCCCCCCTTATTGCAATCTTTAATAAAAACTCCCAACTTATGCCACTTATAGGATGTGGTGTCTTGGTTAATATGGGGTCTTTTGTTTTATCATAATGTTTCTTAATTAAAGTTTGAATCCTTGATGACATTGTTCCTTGTAACTTTAATGGAAACTTTCTTATCCAATAGGCAATATATTCTTCCCATTCCATTCCATCTGGTTTTTGTGGTTGCTTACGATTGGAATATAAAACTGTAAGGGCGTGTCTTGCAGCTGTATTAGCACCCCTAACCCTATAGCACATCTTGTCCCAAATTTCAGGAAAACATTCCTTAAAAGTCCATAACCCTTCAAGAGGTTCTGAACCAAAAGGAGGCGCACATCGTTGAGCGGAATGCGTCATACCCACCTTCTCCATTACATCATAGGCCTTGTTATAATCCCATCCAAACTTTTGAGGAGCAGTCCATACATCTGCAGTTTGCCAATCATAAATGGGATAAACCTTATAGAAATTTCCTACATTGTTTGACAGCATTTTTTGTTTACCAGACTTGGATAATTTACGAGTGGGAAATCTGGATATGTCCACTCCACCTTTAACAGCTTCGGATAAACTTATTTCTTCTTTTGGATGTATAATATAATTTTCAACTGTTTTTTGAGAAACTGCCCTGTATCGTGTAAGACTTTCATCTGCCCTTATTCCCATAATACAAGCTGTCCTTCCGTATTTTTCAACAGGATATAAAAGAGGTGCCATAAAAGGAATTGATAATCTTCCACCTATAATGTGGCCATTGTAATTATCCACTTCTGTTATAGCTTCTGGTGGCATAGGTCTAACCCACTTATCCTTGACTTCTTGAGCCCACGGATACCAATATGGTTCTTGTCTTGAACAAGCATTAAGATGAACAACAGGAACACAATACCATCTGAAATTAACATCTGGCATTTTAGATACTCTTCTACAATATTCCTCTGTCTGATAAGGGATTGCTTCTTCATCCCAAGTTACAACATCTAGAGGTAACCTATTTCTTTGTCTAGCTACCTCTAGAGTAAGATTGAGGCAAACAGTAGAATCCTTACCACCACTAAATGATACAGAAACTGTATCAAAATGATCAAAGACACTATTCAGTCTTTCGTAAGCTAAATCTAAAACAGATTTATCTACTTTTTGCTTTTTTAGTATCGGCATAATATGTAAACCATAAAGCTATTAATCCACTAGAGAAACAAGTAAACACAGCACCCCAAACTTTATAGTGAAGTCCACCACCAAAGTTTCCGTATGCCATCATTGGAGCTCCTACGAATAATGCAATACATATTCCATAAAAGATTCCCTTTTCACTTAAAGCTCCTCTCCATATAGTTAGAACAGTTGGCAATAATGTTGATGCTCTTAATGTTCCATAAAACAAGAACAAATAAAGAATCTTCATATCTGGTATGTTGGCAATTATTAAACCAATTATTGCTAACATTACCATTCCCACCCTTGCATACATCATTGTATTTTTACTTTTCATTTTTTGAGCAATATCGTGTCCCATAAGAGAACTGATACTGCACAATGAACTGTCCAATGTGGAAACCAATCCACTTAACAGCATTATGGTAAATGGAACAAGTACCCATAATGGTAAAAGTGTTTTGGCAGTAATAACATTAATCAACTGCACATTTCCTTCGTGTTGTAGTCCCATACCAGCGGCAGTAAAACCAATTAAACCTGTTAGAATTGGAACTATGCCAAAGACAGCTGCAGAAGTATAAAATGCTTTTTTAATATCCCCCTTTTTTGTTGAAAATGTCCTTTGCCAAAATGATTGATCTCCAAATGGACCAGCAAGGAGCCCGATTGTTACTGCTATGCCAAAACTATATGCAACGCCTGGATGAAGTGGATTCCTAAATTCCCCACTTATTCCACCAAAGCCATTGCTAACAGTTTGCCATCCCCCACCAGAAATAACAATCCACGGCACTATAAGAACGACTACAGCAAGAATAAGCCACATCTGCCAATAGTCCGTTAATATAGAAGCTCTTATTCCACTAATATAACTATAACCAAAAGCTATAGCAGTTAATATTAGGGTAACTAAAAAAAAGTCCAATCCTGTTAAGTAGGATACAACAGCTCCACCAGCCAACAGTTGAACTGCAAACTGACAGATAGCCAAACCTCCTAACTGAATTAAATATAAGTTTTGTACCCTTTTACTATAATTTTTTAATATGAATTGAGAAAGGGTATAACCTCTCGGAAACATATTCCGTAATTTAATTGCAAAATAAGCAAAGATAACAAGACAAGCAATATTAGGAACTGTAAACCAAAACAGTCCAGCCATACCTTGTTGATATGCTTTTTGCGTGGCTATAAATAATGCTGGCGCCCATATCCAAGTCGCAGCAACACTAAAACCACTTCTCCAGAAACCAACTTGTCTGTCAGCTACTAGATAATTATCTTTAGTCGTTGAGGGTTTAAGAATATAAACACTAACAGCTATCATTATAGCTCCATACAAAGCTAGAATAACCAGACCCTCCATTTGTGAAAATACTGTATCCATATTTTACTCCTTACATAAGTTTACTAATGCATCCGAGGCAGTTAATAGTTTCATCTTATCCTTAATATCATTAAGTTTGCTAAAAACTAATTTCCTATCTATGTGTCGCATTGTAAAGTTTAAATTTACATATTCTTCATCAGTATGTGCAGATACACTAGCTTCATAAAACTCTGGGTCTTGTACTTTTTGACTATCTTCCGTAATGGAAGTTAGACTTTGAGTTCCAGCTATGGGGTCTAGTATTAGTGATTCCAATTCAGCCTGTGTAAAACCTGTCTTGGTAAAGTCAAAATCAGAGTTGTTAATCTCTGATAATTCTATTGCTAATAAATCGGTGTCCCACTCTCCATCCTGTGCTATCCTATTGTCTGCTATTCTATAAGCTCGTATTTGATGGGGAGTAAGTTCTTTGGCTATTACACAAGGAACAGTTTCCAACCCCAACTCTTTTGCAGCAAGGTATCTACTATGACCAACAATTATGACTCCCTCTTTATCTAGGACCAATGGTTGTTTAAAACCAAACTCCTTTATTGATGTTACAATTTTGGCAATAGTCTTAACACTCCTACGAGGATTGTTCTTATAAGGTTTAATGTTTGATAAAGTTCTATTCTCTATCTGCATACATAGCTTCTAGAATAAAACGAAACGAAATGCAATCTGTATTCGCCTGACTAAAAGAATGGAGCC
>VTLG01015605.1_pt1 | contig 37251 bp, 27 predicted proteins | sample 4694571 | NCBI WGS metagenome assembly VTLG01 (sample SAMN12604809, study PRJNA352737) | marine metagenome | biome: ENVO:00000447; feature: ENVO:00000209|ENVO:00000569|ENVO:01000036; material: ENVO:00002151; isolation source: viral sequences binned using virsorter ...
GGTGATGATATAAATTTAGATGCCCATACAGGTCTTACTAATTTTAATTATAGAGGAACTGAAACCTTTAGAATTGCAGCAGGAGCTAGTTCTCCAGTAACGCTACAACCTAAAGCTTCTGGATTTGATTTAGCAATGAGTGCTCAAGATGGTACAGAAGTATTAAGATTAGATAGTGCTAATAAACGCATAGGCATAGGCACAACTTCACCTTCTACACCATTAGAAGTAGTAACTTCAGATGGACATGCTTCTATTTTCCGAGGAACTAGTTCAGCTACTATTGCATCTGACACTACTAACAATAACTACATACGTATAAAAAATGCAAGTACAACAGATGCTACTACAGCCTTATTAGGATTTCAAACAGGTAATGGATATGTAGGAGGGTTTATAGGGACAGAACAATATGATGCTGATGATGGTAATAATGTTTATGCTAATTTAGTTTTGGGTACTAAAGCTGTTGCAGATTCATCACCAAATAGAAGTATGACTATTGAACATACAGGTGATGTAGGTATAGGCACAACTGGACCTGATAGAAAATTACACGTACATAATGCTTCTACTTCTGTAGGTTTTAAATTGAGTAATGATAGTACAGGACAAGGAAGTGCTGATGGTTTTTATATAGATATGGGAGCAACAGATGCTGAAATAAATAATAAGGAAACTGGTAAAATTGCGATTGCTACTGCTAATTCGACTAGAATGACTATTGCTTCTGATGGTAAAGTAGGTATAGGCACAACCTCACCTGACCGCTTATTACACTTATCCTCTGCTGGAACAACATTTATGAAGTTTACTTCTGATAATAGCACAGATTTTTCTATAGGAGCTAATAGTACAGCAGGATTTACTGTTTATGATGAAACAGATTCTAAATATAGATTTAATATTGATGGTGATGGTCTGGTGGGTATAAATACATATTCAATGTCAGATTTATTAACAATTCAAGGAGATGATAATGCAAGTACACAGATAGGTGCATATGCTTATTCTGCTACTGATGATAAGACCGCTAAAATATTTTTAAATAAATCTGCTAATAGTACAGCTGGTTCACACACTGCGGTTGCAGATAATGACGTTCTAGGTTTATTAGCTTTTAGAGGTAGTGATGGAGATTCTTTTGAAATTGGAGCTCAAATTAGAGGTCAAGCTACTCAAGATTTTGCTGCTGGAGCTAGAGGTACAGATTTAATATTTAGTACAGTAGATAATAGTACAACCACTCTTGATGATAGAATGGTTATTCTTCAAGATGGTAAAGTAGGTATAGGCACAGTTGCACCTAGCAATACATTAGAAGTAGCTGGGGTTATTCGCGGTACCAATTATATATGGCAAAAACAAGATGGCTCACCCGGCTTATTAATAGGGAATGGTGGTGATGCAGATATTTATTATGATGGTACAGACATGCATATCAACCCTGCTAGGGTAGGTAGTGGAGTATTAAAGATAGCTACTAACACCGAAGTTACTGGAACACTAAGCGCTACAGCGAAAAGCTTTAATATCGAGCATCCCTTATATAAAGATAAGAGATTAGTGCATGGGTCTCTAGAAGGACCAGAGCATGGTATATATATCAGGGGCTCTATAGAGTCAAAAGAATATGGGTGCTTAATAGAGCTTCCTGAGTACTGGGAAGCTATGTGTGAGGACTATACAGTACAGCTCACGCCTCATGGACCATACACTGTCTACATTAAAGAGAAGCAGAAGGATAAAGTCATGATAGCGTGTACAAGTAAAGATTACAAATTTGATTATTATATTGTTGGTTCAAGGACCGACGAAACTTTAGAGGTGGTACAGGATGGTTGATTTTCTAATTACACCAGCTTCTGGTACCGCTGCGATATCTGATTCTTCAGGTGTCAGTACTACTCCCGGAGCTAATAAGCTATGGGCTTCAGGTACCAACCTTTATTGGGGTACAACCCAAGTAGATGGTGGAGGAGGAGGAGCATCTAGTATTAATGATTTATCAGATGCGTTAGTTGAGAATAATTCTATATGGCTTGGTGATGACCCTTCTTCAGTTACAAATAGTGCTGAGGAGAATGCAGCAGTGGGTATTGATGCTTTAGATGCCATAACTACAGGAGATGGTAATGTAGCAATGGGATATCAGGCAGCTACAGCACTTACTACTGCGGGTAATACCATAGCTATAGGGAAACAGACATTAAAGACAGCTACAACAGGAGGTAATAACACTATGATAGGGGCAAGAGCAGGACAAGATTTAGCTGGAGCCTCAGCAAATAATGTAGCACTCGGTTATGATGCCATGAGAGATTTAACTCTTGCCAGTTATAATATTGCTATAGGGAGGGGGTCTTTAGGTGTTAATGATGATAGTCCTGCTGCTGGAACAACCGACCAAAATATTGCTATAGGTGCTTTCGCTTTGAGTGCCGCTTCTGGAGCATCTTCTGATGTTGCTATAGGATATAATACACTTGCTTCAACTACTACTGGATATAAGAATACAGCTTTGGGAGTTAGCGCAGGAAAAGATAATACTACTGGTTGGCAGAGCGTATTTATAGGAGACCAAGCCGGTGAAAGTCAGACTACAGCAACTTATAATGTATATATAGGTTCTGAAGCAGGGGAATTTTGTACTGGTGGGTCTAACAATACTGTAATAGGCCGTCAAGCTTGGGGAACAGGAGTAGGAACTGGAGGAAGTAATGTAGTTATAGGTGCTTACGCTGGAATGGATTGGACATCTGTTAATGAATCAGTTGCTATAGGATATGGAGCAGCTGAGAACAATACAACAGAAGACAGAAGTGTTACTATAGGTTATCTAGCATCTAATACTGGAGTAGCGTTAGGTAACGTTGCTATTGGTTACCAAGCAGGTAAAGCATTCACATCTACATCTTATGAAAATGTGGTTATTGGTTATAATGCAGCTTATCTAGCAACTGCCCGTAATTTAACTGTAATGGGTAGAGCAGCTTTAAGTACTATGGTTACAGGTAACAATCAAACAGCTATTGGTCATGAAACATTAGCAGCTTTAGTTAGTGGAGCTTCTAATACAGCATTAGGTAAAGGCGCTGGAAGCCAAATGCCATCAGGTAATAACAATGTACATATAGGAGAGTTTACCGGAAGAGGTAATTCATCATCATCCAATATAGCAGCATATAATGTATACGTAGGAGATTATTCAGGTTACAAAAATGAAGGAGACCAAAACGTAGGTATTGGTGGATTTGCACAATATGAAAACACTACTGGTTATAGTAATATAGCTGTAGGATATACTGCTATGGAAAAAAATACAGCTGGTCATAGCAATACTGCTATTGGTCATGCAGCTAGCAGATATAATACTACAGGTACAGCTAATGTTGCTGTAGGATATAATGCATTAACTACTAATGTACATGGAGATGCTCATGTGGCTGTTGGTTATGAAGCATTTAAAAATACAGCAACAGCAGATAACGATGGCATAGGAACTGCGGTTGGATATAAAGCAGGTAGAGCCAATACTACTGGACGCTATAATACCTATATAGGTGGTGAAGCAGGTGGAAGTAATACTGATACTGACCAAAACACAATGATAGGATATGCAGCAGGATATAGTGCTACTGCTACTGAAAATGTTATGATAGGTAGTCAAGCAGGTTATGATAATGTAGCTGGAAACTACAACGTATTCGTAGGAGCTAAAGCTGCTGCCAATGCTACTGGCGTAGGTAATTCTGTTGTTATAGGTAGACAAGCTATGGGAGCAGCGGCTGCTACTGGAGATGATAATACAATAGTAGGATATCAAGCCGGATATGATATTACTTCAGGTCACTCGAACGTATTATTAGGTTCGTATGCTGGTACTAATATTACAGACTTGTATGAAAACACAATCATAGGATTCAGAGCAGGACAAAATTTAGCATCACAAACTACTCATGGACGTGTAACCCTTGTAGGATATCAAGCTGGTTATTATATGACGGGAACTGATATAGAATCAACTGTAATGGTAGGTTGGAACGCAGGTTATAATTATAAGGCGACTAAGGCTGCTACCTTAGTAGGTGGTTATGCTGGTTATAATCTAAGTGGTACGGGTGATGCATCAGTAGCCATTGGTGTACAAGCAGGATATGGTGCGGGTACAGGATTTGAGGCTGATAATTGCGTATTTATAGGAAATGGTATTGCAGAGACAGCAACATCAAGTCAATATGATGTTTTTATTGGTGGCCGTGCTGGTGGTTCTTTAGGTAATAATAGTGTTGGTAATACTGTAATAGGATTTGATGGTGGAAGACAATTAGGTAATACAGCTAATGCACAATATAATACAATTATAGGATATCAAGCTGCATATTATTTAGGTAAGACCGATGGTGGCATTACAGGCGTAGCATCTACAGGTAATATAGCTATAGGAAAGGGAGCAGGTATACAAAACAGAGGAGGAAATAAGAACGTATACATAGGTTTTGAAGCAGGTCCCTCATCAGCTACTGCCGAAGCAAACAAACTTTATATTAATAATGCAGCTGGTACCCCACTAATAGATGGTGATTTTAGTGCAAATACCCTTAATATTAATGGAACATTAGATTCATCTGGATTATTTACAGCTGCTAACGGTATAAATGTAGCAGGTGGTGATTTAACAACAACCAGTTTAGCTATGGGAGTAACTGTTACTGAGATAAAAGATGAAGACAACATGGCTTCTGACAGTGCTACTATGTTAGCTACTCAGCAAAGTATTAAAGCATATGTAGATTCTCAGTCAGGAGGAGGGGGCCTTATTACTTCTAGTACTCGCGCCTCTACTGGAGCTATTGCATTATATGGAGCAAACAATGCTACCTTAACTTCTGATGCTGATTTTGTATTTGCTAGCAATAAATTACAATTAGCAGACGACATACCTATATGTTGGTATGACACTACTAACTTATTTATATCAGGTAATTACAATAGTGGTAACCCAGAATTACATTTGGCAGCAGGTAATTCAGGTTCTTTCATAGTTAGAGCTAATACTTTTGATTTTGGATATCAAGGAGCATCTACTGCTGATACAGTAATGAATTTCTACTATGGAGGTGGTGGAACCCCAGATAATGATGGTCAATTTAAGTGGGATGGTTCAGCAGACGCTTTCGTCTTTATGGATGAAATAACTATGAACTCTGACGAAAGAATAAATTTTGGAGATACAGGTACTTATATGTATCAGTCCGCAGATGGTAGAATAGATATAGTAGCGGATACTGCAATAGGAATTAATGCAACTACTACTTATGTGAATGGGGACCTTGATTTGAGTGGTGATTTTACAGGTAATTTAGGCACTAGTACTTTTGATGGTACATTAACTGCTACATCGGCTACAAAGTTAGCGTTTAGAAATTCTAATTCATATATACAATCAAATGCTTCTAATAATTTACAATTAACCGATGATACTTCAGTTAATTTCCAAGCTCCTTTATTTGAATTCAACGCTAATACAGCTAGCTCTAATACTCAACTCGTGTTAAAAAGTACAGATGCAGGCAGCACTTCAGGACCAAAATTAAATATTGACAGAGATAGTGCATTACCAGCAAATAATGATACTTTAGGTATTATACAATTCCGAGCAGACGTAAACGCTACTGGAATGCAAAATTTAAATTATATAGCTTCAAAAGTTTTAGACGTAACTGCCACTTCTGAAAACTCAGTATTTCATTTTTCAAGTTTGGTAAACAATAGCTCTAAGGTACTTCAGTGGGGTTCACACGGCACAACAGGAGATTATGGTCTTTACCCAACCAATGATGGTACTGCTGATTTAGGAGTTGGCTCTAATCAGTGGAGACAGATTCATGGTACTGATTATTATAGCAATGGTGTACCCGGTGTAGACCCAGTGTCAGCAGGGGGTTCTAATTTAATAACGTGGACCGTTGGAAGTTATGTGTACGCATTTGAAGGGGTAAAAGGTATAATAACCTCTTTCCAAGAGGTTAACGTTTCCGATGAAAATTTAAAACAAAATATTTCAGTATTTGATACCGGCCTTTCATTAATAAATCAATTAGAGCCTAAAAAGTTTACTTTTACAGAAGATTTCCGTAACGCTAAAAAATTACCTAGTGAAGAACAAATAGGATACATAGCTCAAGATGTAGAAAAAATATCAGAAGATTATGTAAGTAAAACTGTAGATTATGAAGGTAAGAAATATTTGGGTATGGAAAGAAAGTTCGATAAAGAATTACAAGCTGCTTTAGTAAATGCTATTAAAGAACTATCAGCTAAGAATGATGCTTTAGAAGCCAGAATAGCTGCTCTAGAGGGATAACTTTAAATACTATCAACGATTAATTTTATAACATATACGACGTATGGCATCGAGCCAGCGAAGTGAGGTATATATTATGGCAAATTTTAAATCAGCAATACTAACCACAGGTACACATACAACAGAGGCAGGAAACGTAACTACTTTTATTGCACCTATGGATGTTAGCAACGAGGACCGCATATCATTTCAGTTTTATAACCCCAACGGTACAGCAGGTCACATAGATACTATTAAAGTATATGGAAGATTAGGCACAACTTCTGGAACTCTTGGGTCAGCAGATGAATGGACCCAAATAGGGGATGATGTGGTTGTTAGTGGTTCTTCTAGTGCTCTTAAATCTATTGCTACGACTGGGCTGAATTATGTTGGTGTAACTGTATCAGGTACAACCACTCATGGTGCTGGTCATACTTACGCTATTTTAAGACAGGCTTAAGTAGATGACAGACGTTACTGTTTGGACTGGAGGAACTGATACCGATTGGCATACAGCTGGTAATTGGGACGACGGAGTTCCTTCTACATCGAAAATAGCTTCTATTCCAAGTGCTCCAAGCAATCAACCAACTATGAGTAGTGATGGAACAGCTCACGCTCTTCAATTAGATTCAGGCGCTACCTTAACAGGTGGAAGTAACATTACATTATATATTACAGGTGAGAGTGCAGGAGAAACAGATGCACCACCTGACGGTATGGCGGTTAATTTAGATGGAGACATTTCAAGCGAATTAAGCCTTAATATTACTTACAATAACACAACAAGTGTAGATTTAAATGCCACCAGTGGTAATATTCACGATTTAACACTTAACCACGCAAGTTTATTAATCAATTCAGAAGACACGTGTGAGTTAGATGGAGACCTTATAATAACAGAAGGAACTTTTAATGCAAATGGCAATGTACTTACAGTAGCAGGTAATACCTCACTCGGTAAAGGGGCAAGTGCAGGAGGGGCAGACGAGGCAACATTAACTTGTGCTGCTTCAACCGTCAGTTTAGGAAGCACTTACTCAAGCGATTATGGATTATATGTAAAACGAGGTGGAACATTTGTTGGTGGCACTGGGGAACATACTATGGGTTCTATTAGTATGGAAGATTATGCTACTGCTAAATTGACGCTTACAACTCATACTAATGGAACGACTCTTAATGCAGGAGATTATGGAAGTGACTATATTGTAGCAGTAGGAGCAGATTCGACCATTACCAGTACTAATTCACTTCTTGTACTGGCTACATCAAAATCAGAAGCTACATATAATGTAAATTTACATAACCATTTTAATGATTTAACAATTAATTCATCAGGCAAGAAATTCTACATTCAACAGGCAACAACCCTTGCAGGAGACTTTAAAATAACTGCTGGAGATGTTGATACGACAAGTAGTAACCATGCACTTACAGTAGCAGGCGGTTTACTCGTCGAAAGCAGCGGCGCTCTAACTTGTAATTCATCAGCCGTCGAAGTTAATGGCTTAAAAACTACAGGAGGTACAGTAAATTTACCTGACAGTAGTGGCAGTTTTACAGTCAAAGGAACTGCACATTCAGGTTATGGAATAGAGGACATAGCAGGTTCAGGAAATATAGTTCACAATGGTGGAACTGTTACTTGGGACACTGGTTCGTTATCCACGATGTCAGCAAAAAGTACTTTTAATGATATAGAAGTCATAACGTCAGACACAGACATGAGATGGTTTGGAACTTTAACATTAGCAGGAGATTTAACTATTGCAGCAAATACTGATGTTTATGAACACGTAAGTGCTGGAGGAGACCTTACAATTACAGGAGATGTAAGTGTTTCAGGAAAATTAGGAAATAGTGATGCGAATAGTGCATATTCTTTTGGAAGTCTTACAATTAACAGTGGAGGAGAATATTACGCAACAAGCGATACTACTACTATTAAAGGTAATTTTGATAACAATGACACAGACCCAACAACTTCCTTCGTGCACAATGATGGAACTGTGGTATTTGACGTGACATCAGGAAATATTGATGTTACAGCCAGTAGCACAAGCACAGGAACTCATTTTTATAATGTTAAAGACAATTTAACAGAATCAACTAATATAGTAAATTGGTCGGAAAAAGCAACAATAGAAAAGGATTGGGATGTTAATGCTAAAACAAGAATATATGGAACTATATTTTTTGGAACTTCAAGTGACACCAGTTCTATGACTGTTAATACAGGGCCAAGATTACAAATATTTGGTGGAACACTTTCAGGTAACTCTGTAGTTTATCCTGCTGTGTTTTCAGGAGATGGAATTGATTATGAATCAAGTTCTGGTATGTCATTAAGTAATTTAGACTGGTCTGCTTTTTCTTATACTGTAGCTAACAATCCTACAATTACTTTAGATGGCGATATGAAATTTGGAGCTTTAACAATAAACGATGGGACAACTTTAGATTTGAATGGAAAGATGATGGAAATGACAGGTGCATTTACTCTTAATGGAACACTAAATACAGGAGGAGGTTATATGAAAGGAACAACCTTTAATATTGATGGCACTGTTGACGAAGAAGCAGGGTCTTGGTTTTGGGCTGATACAAGTAGTGGTATTCAAGAGTTTTACCACGCTGATTTTGTAGGAGACGCTGATACTACAATATTCTGTGATGGAAATATGGATTGGTATGGAAATATTTCTAATTTCGCTGGTAATTTAATAGTGGGTGATGGTCAACTAGACGACAAATCTAATGATATTGGTGGTCAGACTTATCTAAATAATCTTACAGTAGCACACGATGGCAAATATGATGCAGAAGCCGCTACAATAAATTTATCTGGAGATTTAAAAATGTCTGGGGGTCTTATTGGTATGACAGGATTATATAATAATGATACTTATAACGTTCAATTTGATTACGATGCTGACCAACAATGGGACACTGGAGCTTCAGCCGATGGTACTATAGAAGGGTGGTTTAAAGCTGATAGTTTTGGTTATGAAGTTTTAGCACGCTCTAATGGTCCGGGTAAGTGGTTGATTTTAATGAACACTAACGACATAAATTTTCACGTGTATGACAACAGCAACACTGAAACAGTTCTTACTGTTACTCACGGACTAAGTACTGACAAATGGTTTCACCTAGCTTGTGTGGCCGACGGAACATCTCAATTATTCTACATTAATGGTAAACTTGTAGCTTCAGGAACCAAAGGTGCAGGTATAAAGGCTCAATCGAGTGGTTGGTCTTTAGGTGCTAATCCCGGTGGCTCTGCTTATATGTTTGATGGACATACACATAATTTCCGTATATGGAAAGAAGCACGAACGGCTGCTGAAATACGTGCTAATATGTTTAAAACAGCCCCAACTGACACTAATTCTAAATTAGCTGCTAATATTAATTTTATGGCTGGAGGTTCAGGCGGTACAATCACAGACGCAGCAGGAAATGGTAATGGTACATTATACGAAGATGATGGTGGACATACTACTACAACAGATGCAGCAGCTTGGGCAGCCGCAGCTAGCTTGGATGACGGAACTTCAACAATAGATTTTAAAGATGATTGTACTTGGTATATATCAGATACTGCCACTGAATATTACAATGTCAAAGTGGCAGCTTCTGGTAAAACTACCACACTCTATGCAGTAGGAACTGAAGATAGAAGACCAGTAGTTAAGAATTTTTTAACTGTCGGAGGTGGTACACTTACTGATGGCGGTGCTGGCGCTGGTTGCAGTATATCTATAGGTGGCAGTGTTACTACTGGAGCAGATTTGTCAGGCTTATACTTTACAAGATGGCAAAGTTCTACAGCAATTCCAGAACTAACTACTACATATTTAAATTTTAATCAAAATTGTGATTTTGCTGGAGACCAAACTGCGGTACAATACATACAGTTTCACTATAACCATAATATATTTGATTATAATATAACAACTGCTAGAATTATTTCTTATGCTAATAGTTCTTTTACTATGGGAGCTGGAACAATTACTTTTACTTCAAATACTGGTTGGGGACCAAACGTATATGATACTAGAAGCTTTTCGGCTGGTCCGGGAGCTACTATAAAAGGTTATTTACCAACAGATAAATCTGGTTTTGCTGCGGGTAATAACTGGAAAGTTGTAGGAACGTGCGAGAACCTTAATGTCACAAATGAGGAACTTCGAGTAACAGGAAAGGTTATAAACTGCACAGGAGACATAATTCAACAACATCCATCTATAGATGCAGACCAACAATTAGATTACGATACAGCAGATGACAGAGATGTGATGCTGGGAAGAGACCTTGATAAGAACACGGAGTTGGTTAATTAAGGAAAGGTTTAAATATGCAGGAAACAGATAAAGAACTATTGATTCGCATTGACGAACGCGTTAACACCATTTTTAATAGGATGGAAAAATTCGAAACACTCTTTACGAATCACTTAACCCACCATGAAATGTGGGAGAACGACTTACGCCGCCAAATGCGCTGGTGGGTAGGTGTAGCAATTACCGCTGCTGGCGGTGCAGGCGCAATGGGGATGATGTAAAATGGCAATAACAAGTGTATCAACATTAGCAGAGTTAAGAACTCGTGTCCGCCTAATGGCAGGTATTGAACAAGAAGAGTTAGATAACGACACATTAGATTTATTAATAAGTATATCTGCTGATTGGTTCAAAGAACAAATTGGGGAGACTTATGATGTTACATCAGCCGATGCTACTTACGATAATGCAGTAATGTATTATTCTTGTTATTTGGCTTCTATAGCTCAAAATGGGATGGGTATAGAACGTATTCAAGTAGGAGATTTAGCAGTTTATTATGAAGGTGAACAATTTATACACTTTAAAGAATTAGCTGAACAACAATTAGTAATGAAACAGAGTCTCAGTATTAAAACAACTAATTATAATGCAGACCCATATCTTGGGAATGTTAATTGGGATAAAAACGTTACTGGTGTTGACTCTACTAAAGATATGTATCCAAGACCTAGAGGTACGGGAGGCGAATAATGCCGGGTCTTATAGGTTCACAGGGTGTTCGACCGGGCGCCTTGAATATGAACCGGGTATTTCGTGCATTGAGATATCGTAGTGAACAAGCTCAATATGTCACTTATCACAGATTACCTATTTATAAGACAGATGATTATGGAGTACCTTCAGGAACAGTGGGTTCTCAAGAACTTTTATTACCAGATTTACCTGCTATTATAAGACCTGCTGTAACAGCAGATTATCAACAAGAAAGACAGGGAAACAACATCATCGGAGCTGCTAGAATATACACTCCTAATATAAACACTATAAAAAACTATCCTAATTTTGACCAAGACAACAATACAAATTTCAATGAGATAGAAGGATGGGATAGATTAATTACAAATTATCGCACTATTTATAATGTTGCTACTAGTGGAACTACTGGTTGGACAGGCACAGGAAGTATGACTAGTGATGGAGAAAGCTTAACATTAACGGCTAGTGGTGATGGTAATTTACTATTTGATACTAGCGCCGTTAACACTTTAGAAGCAGATAGATTACGGTTTAAAATAAAAGGTAGTGGTAGTGTAGAACTTAAGGCCGTAAGGTCCTATCATGGTGGTACTACTTCAGCATATAGAGTTAATTGGGATAATGATAATTTTGTAATATTAGATGACAATTGGCTTACTGTAGACGTTCCCTTTATATCTGGAACCTCTAACACTAGTATTTATCAGTCAGGAACAAGACATGATGTACCAGTTACTACCGGAGCCTCATTTGATTATGAAAATGATTTAAGAACATTTAGAGTAGAATATAATGCCGATAGTGGGGACACTTTACAAATCAAAGAAGTAGAATACTATAAATCTGTCTCTTGGCACGTACATTCTCTAAAAGATATGACGGATGGGTATATTATATTCAATTGTGTGCGCACTAGAGGACGAGATGATGCTAAAAGGAGGGCTTACGAATAATGGTAGGTGTTGACCACCTTAATAACATCGAACGTGCTTTGATTGACAATTTAAGAACAGGGAAATATAACACTACAGGTGGAATAGGCTCTGGTTCGGGGTGGTCATCTTCGGATGTCACTGTATTCGGACAGTTCCCTACCACTGATGAGACTAAATATCCCTGTATAATCACTGAGATGAAGGCCAATGGTATAGAAACTCAGTTCATGGGACAGCAATTAACTAGCGGAAGTGCTAATGGAATCGCTTTAGGGGAGCTCTATGGAGTAGGCTTTAATATATATCTTATGGTAGATAGAGAAAGCTCTATGTCTATTAATATGGGTAGTGGAGCAGAGCCCTATAAAGAGAGAAGGTTGCTTAATTATCTCATGCTTAATTGCGCTAATACCCTAATGGATTGCGATTTTATGGCTGCATCGCCCTCTACAGAGGTTACAGAGCGTCATTATAGTGGTTTTAAAGAAATAGGGTATAATCCTGATTTAGAAACATGGGTAGCAGTGGCTGCCATGGTAATAGTCTTCAAGAATGCGAGGTAATTATGCCTAATAACATGCAACATGTGATGCAACAAGAATTTGGGCGTCAAAATATTTTTCGTACAGTTAGTGTTGGTTTTAACCCTTATCTTCCTTTTACTCAAGGTTATCGTATGACCTTATCTCAACAATCAGCGTCAATGGCAGGAGCTTCTAACATTGGTTACTTTACTTTACAACCCGAAGATAGGGCTGGTTTGGGAGATGATGAAAGAGATGGTTATCCATGGGTGATTAGACGTCAAATTTATATGGGAGAAGGGGATGGCCGTGTAGGATATATGAGTAGACTCATGAATCGTGAAGAAAGAGCAGTAGAAGCAGCAGGTGAAGTGAAGGCACAAGCTTCATCTAGTGTTATGGGAAGTCAATTGGCTACTTTGTTAGGTTCAGGCTCCACTTTACCTGCTTGGTTGGGTCAACGTTCCTCTCAGTTTAGGTCTGAATTAGAGGTACAATTCTTAGACCAGTTATATAGAGAAGCTGGAATGGGAAGTCCTGCTGGACCAACTGGTATTACGCGTAGACAAGGATTTCGAGATTACGGAAGGTCTAAAGATTTCGATAAATACTTAGAAGACCATGATTCTTTTGCTCACTTTTTACAAGATACTATGGATGGTAACATTACAGATGGTCAATTTGATAGAGCATTGACATTAAGTGCAGAAATGGAAGACCGTGACCAAAGGTCATATAGTTCTAAAATATTAGGTCAAATTAACACAGATGGTATGAATCTGGCTACTACTAGATTAGAATGGGCTACACATGTTCAAGATGAAATTCATGATATGAATACGAGAATACGCAGAACTTATCAACGAGAAATTGGACTTACCGGTGGTAATGCTGATGATTGGGAAGCAGCCAAAAGAGCGTATGGGCACGCAGGCACTACTTCAGGTATACACTATGAGACTAGACAGTTTTTAAACAGAGCACAACGTGATTATGACATGTATCTTGATAATAATTTAAGAGAAGTAGCTTCTCATGTAGTTATCAATCAATTAGGTAATGGCTATATAGGATTTGTTAAATTTTGGCCTACCAGAGATGCCGATGGAATACCCCAACTAGGATGGGCAGGAGTTGGTCAATCTGGACAACAACTAGCCAATTCAGTGGCAGTTTTGGGAGGTATTACATCTGGTCGAGTTATTAATGCTTTTTCAAGTTGGGGGATTAGAACAGCTACTATTCGAGGAATAGATGTTAGTACTTTAGCTAGTGAAGCTTTAAACCGTGCAACATCTGTTGCAGTTTCTAAGCCTACAAGAACCGCAGCAGTCGGGTCTTTTATGACTACAACTATGGCTACTGCTCTTAAAGACAATATAGATATTAGAGTTGGATGGGATGCCAATGATAGAACTCATCTTACTCCTATGGCGATTGCAGAATCTATACGCCAACAAATAATAGATTTTTATGATACACCTGATTTTACTTCAGCTTTTGGTCAATGGTACCAAGATTTAATGAATGAAAGTAATGCTTTAACACAAGCATGGCATGATGCTGTGCCTCCCGGTCCTGTTAATGGTTGGCCTATATCGACTGAATTTCAGTTTGGTGATGATGCAGGTAATCCCCGAAAACATTATTTGGGTGTGTGGAATAAAGAGGGTGAAGATGCATGGAAAGGAGGCGATATGTCAACAGGATATAATTTTTCTATATCTCCAATGGTAATATCACGTAGAGAAGGTACTGTGAAATTTGGTTGATAAGCAAAAGCTTTATATACTAAGTTAAAGTAATTTAAAGGTAACGAGTGGAGTGTCTGTATTGAAAGTCTAGACAAAAAAAGGAGAATAAAAAAATATGGCATATTTCCTAGGAAGAGATGTTGATGTATTCATCACAACTGAATCCGCAGATAACTATGATGGTTCCAGTGCACTACAGTACATTACTGTAGCAAGTTCTGAAGCTACCTTGGCAGGGTCCGCCACATCAGGCGCATGTATCCCTCCATTAGTTAACGATGCAACGGTTCTTAGTGGAAGCATCACCGATGTGACAGGAGTTGACCTGTCAATATCCGTGTCAGATGAAGATGTAGGTCCTTTTCTAGGTGCCCCTCAGATAATGCAAAAGGTGGAACTTAGAAAGGAAACCGTAGTCACCATTACACGCAAAAAATATAATGATTTTTGGGACGCAATATTTAATGGACCTGCTGTTACTGGTAAATTTATTGGTAGTTCTACCAATGCTTTACGCATGGGAGCACGATTTGGAGTACAGTTTTCTGGTACAACTGCAAAACTTTCTGATGGTTCATTTTATATGAAAAAAGCGCTCGAAAAAAGCAGCAGCACACTTACCTGTTATGGGTATAGATTACATCTTAGATTAAAAGATGACACAAGCGGTGAGATTTTCACCCTAAAAAATGCTGTTATGACTGGTCACACTGTGACTCTTAACGCAGACGGCGTAACCGAAGAATCTATCGAGTTTACTAGTTCTGTCGCACCCGGTGTTGGTGTTCCAAGTGGAGAAGGCACAGGATTCGATACGGCATTGACTACGATAGCGGAGCTCTGATAATATGGCTTTTTTCTTAGGTAAAGATGTTTCCGTGAAAGTAGCTACTGAAATCGCTACTTACGGAGTTGAAGCTAATTTAGAAACTGGTGGATTAGATACTGTTGAGACGCCATTTACTGGAACAGGGGCAACTGCTTATTGTATTGCTTCTGATTTAGATGGAGGCGGTGTCGAACAAGACGCAGTAACTTCTGTAGATTTAAGTATTGGTGCAATGGACGAAGATATATCATATTTTGGTATACGTTCTCAAACAAAAGCCGAAATCAAAAAGGAAACCACACTTACTATCACTCGAAAAAAGAGAGATGGAGCTTGGGACATTCTATTCAATGATGGACGTTGGGGAGTTTCAGGAAGTTCAGCCTTTTGGGATGGACTAGAAATGCCAACCACAACTCATGGATACAGATTGTTCCTAGAGATGACTGGTTCCAACAGTACAACTGAGGTTGTTACTGTTTTAGGCGCTTGTATTCAATCACACAGTGTTACAATGAATACCGATGGTACACAGGATGAAACTATTGAGTTTATGTCATACATTACACCTGTATTTGACGATACTCAGTATACCTCTCCTATCACTTCAGGTACAACTGGTAACCTATAGATTTGAAATAATAATGAGGGGGGCTTGAGCCCCCTTCAGGAGAAATAATAATGACAGAAAAGAAAATTTGGTCAATGGATGAGCTGGTAGCACTCACTGATGAGGTGCAAACAGCAGAAGTAGATTTTAGAGATGGAACCGTAGAGTTTCAATTTTGTGAATTAACAGAAAAAGAAGAACCTAAATTCACAGGAATGTCTGATGATTTATCAGAAGAAGATAAAATGGCAAAATATCAAGAATTGGGAACTAAAAGAGTCCTTAAAATGATAGAAAAAGCTAATGAAAAGAACCCAGACGGGCCTGTTATTACCGCAGAACAGTGGGCACTATTACCTACTACCCTTCGTTATACAATTTCTAATAACATTCTAGGAGTAGAATCGGAAGTGGCTGAAAATTTTTCCAGCTGATGCTGGAATCGCCTGATGCGGTATTAATATATATTCCCCTAATGAAGGAATTGGGGATGAGTTGGAATGAAATTAAGAATACACCCCATAATGAACTGCGATGTTTATTAGGTGCCTTAAATGAACATAGTGCATACCATTCTATGGATGGGTGGACAGATAAGCAAGTAAGTGAATCAGCAAAGGATAACCCTCATATACGTACTCAATATGCAGCGTATTTAGAGAAGAAACGTAAATATAATGATATGATGGGAATTAGACAAAAAATAAGCTTTAGTGGACTTCAATAATGGGTTTTGCAGGACAATTATTTGCAGCGCGTGTCGCGATAGGATTAGCCATTCCGAGCCCACAGGCTCTTTCTAAGGCTGGTCAGCAATTAGCAACTGGTATAGCGGGAATGATGAGTGCTATAGATAGAGCTAAAGAACGCGGCAGTCTCGGCGCAGGTTTACAACAAGACTTTGACAAAATAACTTCAGTGTCTAAAAGTGCGCTTGACGAGATGAATGCTCATATTGTTGTTAAAACTAAAGAAAGTCAAATGCAAATAGCTGAAATAGCAAAGCTATCAAGTGAGTCGGTTGAAGCTAATTTTGGTAAGCATACTAAGGCTATGGAGAGATTAAGAGGTGCATCTGGTAAAGCTGGAGAACGTATATTTGGAAGTGGTGGAATGGATAGCCATGGCCAATTTATGATGAATATGCAGAAAAACTTAGGAGCAACTCTAGATAATGTATTATACAAAAACCAAGCTATAACACGAGAGCTTCAAAAACAAAAAGATGCATTAGTAGCTCAACAAGCTACTACTACAGACATGGATGAGCTTGACACTCTAGGTAAAAAAGCTGAAGGTTTACAAGAATTAATAGACGAGCACGTAGAATTAGGTAAATATCTTAAAGAGAATGGTGACGATTTGGCTATGATGAGTGGTGAGTATCACAACGCTACCAAGGCACATGAAGAGTTTGCCACTAGAATTGTACAAACTGGGCAAGATATAAAAAACAAAGTTAATGAAAATATAAGAACTACTATCTCCCTTTTAACTGTGTTGGGTTATAAATTGAATCAAAATACTCAAGAATTGATAGAATTTGAAAGAGAGCTATTAAATGCAAATTCTGTGTTTAATTTAACTAATGATAATCTTTTTGAAGTAGGAAATACCATTACTGAATTCAGTAACAGGTTTGGTATTGCTGTTCAGAACGGTGCTACTGGTCTTTATCAGCTAGCTTCTGCTGGTGTAAGCGCCAACGAAGCACTTTCTATCTTACCTGAAACATTGAAACTGTCTATGGCTGTACAGGGAGACCACAATACTATATCTAAATTAACTGCTCAGACTTTATTTGGTTTCGATATGGAAATGAATCAAGCAGCACAAGTAACAGATAAGTTTGCTTTTGCTATTCAGAAGTCTCTTATTGAGTATCAAGATTTATCAAGCGCTGTTAAGTTCGCTCTACCTTTCTTTACCTCTACAGGGCAGAGCTTAGACCAGTTGTTAGGGGCTCTACAGATATTGACTAATAGAGCTTTAGAGGCTGGTATTGCTGGTAGGGGTCTTAGACAAGCATTAGCAGAATTTGCTGAAAGTGCAATGGATGCTGAAGCTGGCTTCCGTAAGATGGGTGTAGAAATCCTCAATGCAGAAGGGGAAATGTTACAATTAACTGAGATAGCTTCTCAGTTCGCTCAGGCTGTAGGGCCAGAAACTGCATCTAATACAGAGTTATTAACTACTCTGATAGAAGAATTGAATGTGCGTGGTGCGACTGCGTTTATCCACTTAGTTCAAGCCTCAGATGAGTTTACCCAAGCCGTGCAAGATACTGAAAATGCAGGTGGTCAACTAGATGAGATGGTCCGTATTCAGAATGAGTCATTAAGTGCTCAGATACAAATTTTGAAAACTAATGTTTTCTCTATTTTTGCTTTTAGAGATGCAGCTTATGAAGGAACAGAATACTTAAATCAATTCCATGAAGCGATTGTAGAGTCAGTTCAAAGCTTTAAAGACTTGATTGTTGTAGAAGAAAAGGGAGAACAGCGATTAACCCAATTTGGTATGAAACTTCAAAAATTTGCGACTGATTCTGTAGTTGTTATTATTGATTTAATACAGCAGTTTTTGCAAGGAGTTGTGAGATTGACTGAAGCTGGGTTTGATTTGAAATACATACTTGATACACTTACAATACCTTTACGAGTTATTGGCCATGTGTTTGAGAATTACCCAAATTTGACTAAATTTTATTTAACATGGAAAGCTTGGAATACTATTTTACCTGCAACTCAGATAGCTTTGTGGGGTGTTTATGCTATCCTTGCTAAGGTGTATGGATTGATGGGTGGTAAAATGGGCGGTGGAGGTCTTTTAGGCGCTTACGCTTTAGGAGGTGGACCGGGTGCTATGGGTTACATGATGGCTGGTGGTGCGATGCCTTTTGGTATGGGAAAGAAAGGTGCATCTAAGCATCTTTTACCCACAAAGACTTGGCAGGACGCTATAGTTAAAAGGAGTGGAGTGTCACCGGCTGGTATGCACTTTACTCAATGGGAAGATTTGGTGACTGGTATGAAGCATGGTGGTAAAGGTAAAGCTATAGCTTATAGAAAGGCTCTATTTGAAGGACTTGAAAAAGGTGGAAAAGGTGTATCAATGTTACCACATTTTATTCCTAAATTTTTAGGTTGGTTGATGCAGGGTGCTGGAAAATTAGGAGGAAAAGCTGGAGGAGGTTATATTTCACCAATGAGTGGTGGAGGTTTAGCAGGTGCAGGTTCGCCTTATTTAGTTGGAGAACAAGGCCCCGAGCTATTCGTACCTACTCAAGGAGGACAAGTTTTAAATACTGCTTCATCCAGTAATATAAATAGTAATATGCAGTTTAGGAATGTAACTATTGGAATTGACTCATTTGGAGGATTATCATGAGTTTACCAACAAAACCCCAGACATTTTATGTGCGTGACTATGTAGACCAAATGATTCCAGTTATTAATGAATTTCCCGATTTTCCTTTGTCTGGAGGCGCAGATTCGGACAATTTACTCTATAAAGATTATAATGTATTCACAGGTGGTCAAACTAATATTTCTCAGTTTATATCAGGGAATACCACTATTGACATTAATTATGGTACGTATGAATTAACCGGAGGTTATATGCGTGCTCATGTTACGGGAGCAGATTTAAGTACTCCCGATGCTTTGTCGATGACTATGTATAAAACTAAGCAGAATTTACCTCTTACTAAAGGTAAATTTACTTTAGCTCAAGTAAATGGAACTGGAGCTACTGTGGGTCATAAGATGGGACTTTACACGACAGGCTTTGCATCTGATAATGTGAGTTTGGCCGAAAATTTTGATGATAAAGAAGGTAGGTATACTAATCAAATTCAGGTGGGTAACATGTTTTTCCAAGGTCCTTACTTATTGTGGTCTGATATTGAGGCTTCAGGGATAGGAATATGGACTGACGGTAAGAGAGACAGGGCTTTTAAAACCTTTAAAGCCGACGCGGATGCAAATAAAAGATGGTCTAGTGACGCTAACGCATGGATTGTCCCATTAATTAAATCGAGTGGTCATAACTTCGGCTGGGGGTTAGGAGATGATGTAACTATTTATAGAATAGCTAAAAAGGAAGGTGAAGGTGATGCCGTAGCTGTAAGAGGTATTGAAGATGGAAAATGGTGGAAAGTTGGATTCGGACAACATAGTTATCTAAGAGAAAACGCTGGCGATTTGAAGAGAGCAAGTGGTGTAGAAAAAGAATTAGTTAGTAAAATACAGTGGACTACTATTACTCCTAAACCAGAATCACCAATGTCAACACAAGAGTTAGATTTAGGTCTTATTACAGATTATTATGCTACGCGTGCTATCCAGAATCCATTTTCTGCTGATGAAAATAATGCCTTGGTACTCTCAGTTATTGAAGTAACTAATGAAGGTAAGGGTGTTAACGGTAATGCTTTGCGTATTAACCACCAATGGGATTTTTCAGATAATAATAGACTTATTGAAGAAAGTTATATTGGCGGAGATAATGCATTAAATCCCCAAGTAGCTATGGTAGGTATGTACAATATACCTATTCCTTTAACATGGGATGTAGGAGAAATATCTGCTGATGCTAAAGCAGATAAAAGAACTTTTTTACCTCATATTGGTATAGATATGAATATTGTTAAACTAGGTCCAACTCCGTTGTTGGGAATAAATGCCGACACTGGTTATAGTGGTCAAGCTAACTATACAGGAACTAATATAGTTCAAACTGGTAGTGCAGCTGAGGCGACTGATATAATTACGTTTAGTTTTAATCATGGTTTAGAAGATGGAAATAAAGTTAAGGTTACTTTTTCAGGAGGGGGTACTAGTGATGGTTATTATTATGTAATAAATAAAGCAGCTACAACACTTCAAATATCAACTACTTCTGGTGGGTCGGCTTATGATATTGCTGCTGACGATTCAAGCACTTTAGTAACTGGAAATTTTGGTTCTGAGGCAGCTGTTAAGGATGCTTTTACACTTTATACTGAGGGGAACGGCACAAGAAGTGCTACCATTTCTGACTATTTTGCATCAGGTTCGTCTAGTGAACCCGGTGATAAAACAAATAGTGAAAATCAAGCAGAATCTTTATTACGTAGTGTAGCAGTTATTTTTTCAAATAGAAAACCACTGACGGAACACAATACTTTAGATAAATATTTAGATTATTGTATGACTTCTTGGTATGGAGATGGATTAAATGGTCTTGGGGGAGACCCAGATAATCCTGAATTAAATAATGTTGGTCTGGTAGGAGGGCTTTTATTTAGATGTTATGGTATGCAAGATGGTTCCGATAGTAATCAGGATGCCATCAAATTCTTACCACCTAATTATGATTCTCAAAAAATATATGCTCAGGCTTTACCTGTCGTAAATAACACAGATATAGCTAGATATGGGTTGACTGCGACTAGTGGTACTGCCTTTAAAGCTTATGCTTCTGGTGGTTTATGTGGATTTACACCTAACGCTCAATTGGGTAATAATATAGAACAAAGACAAGCAGGTAACGCAGGGTCAATGATTACCTTAGCTACTTGCCCTACTTTTAATGCTTATTCCGACTGGGCTCTCCTTGAAAGTACTACTTCGGATGATTGTGGTCCTTTTTATTATGGTCCTAAACAAATTGAACTTCCTATGAATACATTTTTCAATATGAAATTTTATATTGATATGTTATCTAAACAAAGTCCTTACACTAATTCTTATAATCCTTATCAAAATTTCCCTTATACGGGAATGACTACTACGGCTCTAGCTAACGCTACTACTAGTAGAATAGAATGGGATGGACATGGTATAGTAGATGGTACCAAAGTTTCTTTTAGTGGTATAAGTAACGTAACTGGAATCTCTAACGATACTGCGTATTATGTTGTAAATAGTGATTATCCTACTGGTGCAAATGCTAATTTTAGGGTAGCAACCACTTCGGGTGGTAGTTTTGCACCTTTTGGAGGTAGTGATGATACTGGTGTGACAATTCGTGCAGCGTGGCCTTATGGTGCAAGCGAAGATACTCTTACTAATATAAAGAGCGGTAGTCCTATGCGTGTTGTTTTCGATACTGGAAAACCATGGATGCCTCCTAATGGTACATTGGAGGATGACATGACTAAAAATCTTCAATTCTTAGATATACCTTTTACTTCTACTAAAGACGCGTCAGAGACTTTTGCAGAACAACAGAATACAACACCTTTTATATGTAAATTCCCTAAATATATGACTATCTGGGTGCAAAATTATAGATGGATTAAGGGCGCACAAAATACAGACCGACCACCGAACGACCAAGCAGATAAATATTTCTTTTATGGTGATGTGGGGGCTAGTGGAGCATCTATGGAAGCCGAGGTCCTTATTGATAATATAAAGATGGTTAATTTTGAACCACCTACTTCTAATTTTAGTCCCCAGAAAGATGGTATAGGGGGCTGGGGTATTACCCATAATGGAACAACATCCCTAATGTCAACTATGAAAAGTGGTAATTACTACGGTACATCAATGGGTGGTTATCCAGATGATGCTAGTACTACTTTTTTCAAGACTATAGAAAATTATGGAGCTACCGCTAATTATGTCGAGAAAAAACCTGCATCTTATTTAACAATTGGCCTCGATAGTAAAGATGATTTTGCTGTTACTGGTGGGTCATCTAATAATTATGGTTATCTTTTATTAAGTGATTTTTGGACAAGTAACTATACAGATATAAATCGTGTGAAACCTGCCTATTTATTAGGGGCTAGTGGTGCAGTTCTAAGTGTAGCTACTGCTCTTAGTGGATGCACTGAATGGGGTGGTGCTACTAAACTCGGTGGTCAATTTTGTGGAGGAGCTCGAAGTGCTGGGCCTGCATGGAATGGAACCACAGTTCACGCCTCTGGTAGTGTTCAATATGATACTCCTGTTGATGGAGGTCCTTCCGTTTATCAAGTTATTGATAGTTATACAGATGATGATACTACAGCACCTTCGACACAAACATCAGCAGATAATTCGTTATGTATAACTACGGGTGCTAATACTTATATGTCTTGTGATGGTTTTACTCAAAAGGGTTTTGCTTATTGGAATGTTTCTGGAGCAGCACATTCCCCTGTTGCAGATTCACCTAAAGCTACTTATGCTACGTGGGGAAGAAGAGAGAATGTTTTAACATCCACTAAAATTATATCAGTACCAGTTTCTAATGATGATTTAGATGATTATCAAATAGAAGTGGTCAATCCCGATATATTCAATGGCCGTAATACAGATGAAAGATATATTATATATAAAGCATATAAACTTACAGGAGATACCGATGGTAGTAAACAATTCCAAAAAAGTAATCTAAGGTTATCTACTGACAAACCTATTGCTGGTAGTGTAGTTTCCTTTTTAACTACAGATGATAAACCTTTTGAGAGAGCTGATGATGGACTTACAGACCTTTTAACAGAAGCTAATTTGTCAGAACTTTATATTTCTCCATGGAAATATTGGATGACTGTTATGTTTGGAGATTTTACAGAGACAGATACTAATTTACCTGATAGTTATGTGGGGCGTAATTATGGTCAAATTGCTATGGTTAATGAAGTTCCTACTGATGATGGTTCTCAGGTAGGTACTACATGGAATGAGAGTTTATATACATATATAACTGGGGCAGAAGCAACAGCAGGACGTTCAGGTATATATGCTCATAATTGGGATATAAGTAAGAGTCCTAATTCTTCGATTTTAGAATTAGAAACAGATTTTGGTCATGGTGCTTATGATGAGGAACTGGTTACAGGAGGGTATGTAGCTCGCCAAATGGCCCTCTCGGGAACATATATGGACATGGATATGTCTGGAATGGTTGCCGCAGGGTTGGAAGAAAACGAAGACTTTACTTTGTTTACTAAAGTAGATGCTATAAAATCAGATAAGACAGTTAAATTTACAAGTGAAGAAAGCTCAGCAGAAGCTTGGTATAAACCTAGATTTTATTGGAAATATTATGATGCATTACCAGCAACTCCTTTTGTTAATATAGCTCCGGCTGTGGACCTCTTAGATAAAGATGTTAATTTGTATGACCTAACATCAGAAAATTTGAATGCTGTAAGGTTTACGTGGGATGAAGGTGACGATGATATTTGGTATAGATATTTTATCATGGGAACTGGTAGTATTAATAACAAATATGAAGGGGCTCGTATATGGATACCTCTCAACGAAGAACCCGCCAATCAAGACCTCAGTTCAACTAGTGTACCGTGGAAAGCATATAACAACGTACCTACTACAGCTCAGCCTACAACTTCTATTTCTTTAACGAACGGAGGTTCTCTAACATCTGACCTTAATGGTATGTCAGGATGGGCTCCTAATTTCGACGATACTGAGGATAGTTGGTGTAAACTGGCTTCAGGGACTGCTGGATGGGACTTCCCTTTTTCAACTGACGATGGCACTACCAGACCTACTGAATTCAGTGTAGTAGCCCATTTTACACCTGATAGTAGTTTAGCCGGAGCTTCTGGTGATGATATGCATTGGGTTTTTGGTAAGGGACGTGTCTTGGCATCTGGTGTAGACCTTGCTGATGGAATTGGATTATATTTAAAGAATGCCGATACTAATGCCCCCTACCTTATATTTGTTCAAGGAACGGGTACGTTAGAATCTCCACCAATAGTGCTGGATGGGTCACCTATTAACGTAATCTATACTTATCTGAGTGGTAATAAAACAGGACCTGATGCTCACCTTTATGTAAATGGGTCTTTAGTAGATAGCGCAAGTACAATGCCTCATATGCAAACTCCCGGTCAAGATGCTGATTTATTTATAGGAAGAGAGATGGCCAGTACCGACGATTTATTTAAAGGAACTATAGAAGAAATTATTTTCTATGACAGAGCACTTGTGGTAGCAGAAAAGCCCGGAGAACTACTATACAACACATCTAATTTAGCTGATGTAGATGCTGCTATGGATGATGTATTAAATCACAATGCAAAATTATTTTTATTCGATTATCATAATGTTAGAGGTAAATCTCGGCGTGAGGTAACCTCCAGTAATCAACTTTCATGGAGGGCTACGCGCGTTTAGACATGGCATTTATTTTTAAGAATTCAGGTGGTACTTCAATTAATACAGCAACGGTAAACACTGAAGTAACAGGTAACTGGACCACTGGTCCCACAGACACAACTTACACAGAGCATGATGTAAGAGCTTTGTATATAGATTGGGACGATGGTGTTTCCAATAAAAAAGAAGAAGCTAATTATGAGTGGAAAGAATTCACTCAGCCCGTTAGCGGTGGAACAGCCAAACACACTTACAATGCCACTGGTGTATACTACCCAGTACGGTTAACTGTCAATTCACAAGGTTACACTTCACACTACTATCAACAATCAGGTGGTAATGCTGAAGATGATTTAGTGCCTTTAACTGAGGATGATTCAGGAACTTATGGGGTGTTGACGGTATCTGATGATACTGCTATTGCTAATATGCGTGTAGAAAATACTACAGTGTCTTCAGGAATAGATAATAGTGTTTTCGAACAACAAGGTCCTCGCAGATTATATGTAACTATCGCCCCAACTTTAACACAAACACAATTACATTATTTTAACACTGCCACTATCAAGGTAGAATTTCAATTAGTGGTAGCTAAATCTAGTGTAGGGGATTCTACTACTTTAATGACTGGAGCTATGCAAGGAAGAATAAATACTGGTTATGATACTGTAATAGAAACTGTACAAGCTCAATTAACTAGTCTAACAGGCACTACTGGTTTGTTTCCTGTTGATGTTGGAATGGGTAACTCGGTAATTAGAGTATTGAGTATGAAATATTTAAACCCTAAGATAACAGGTACTTATGTTAACGACTATACGCGCAATGCTGCTTTAAATAACTTAAAAATTTTTGCTGTAGCTTTTGGTGCAGATGACGATACTACTATATATCCTATTTCTTATGTTACTGCTGGGTCTCCTTATAAAAGTGTAGAAGATACGCGACGTTATATTACTATGGATTTTTCTCAAAGTAGAGCGGCTGCTTCAAATGTAACTAATAGCTATTACAGATATGATAATGGTAAGAGTTGGTTTACTCCGGATGTAAATAGATGGGCTATAAGCTCTTCTAAGTTCACCGATACTACCAAACAAAGTTCTACTTTAAAAGAAGTTCATTATACTTATAGTCCTCGTCCGGACGGTCTTGCTGGTGGTGAGACAATGGGTGCTAGTGTATATACTAAAGCATGGGGTACAGGCACTCAAGCCACTGATGGTGCTGATGCTAATGCAGCTTGGTGGATATCTGGTACTACTGCGACTGCTCAACGTACTAATCAATTTGGTTTAGATGATTTTGGTAGATTCTTTGACCAATACCATTTAGTAAGGAACTCTATGGAGCCTTCAAGTGGTGATACTTATATAAGTTCTTTATCAGGTAATAAGGTAACTCTTGCACGTATTACTCCGGTAATAGATGTAGAAGGCACTAATGACGCTGCTACCAAATTTGATTATGGTGGTTTTACTGCTGATTATACTACGGCTGCCTTTGATAATGTAACAGGTAACTCAGGCAGAGTAGTTTTGTCAGGTATGAATAGTTCTGACTTTGAAGATTGGACAGGAGTAGATAGACAAGCCAATGAATATCTATTTGCTTTATGGGATGCTAAGACTAATAAAATATTTTTCCAATGTACTCCTTATTGGAGTGGTACCTATGATAGGGCTGAGGGAACAGACGTGTCTTCAGGTATAGAAGGATTAAAAATAGCTGGTGTTTCGTATCTTAGAGTTAAAGAATCTGGTACAGTTAAACAAACCTGTGAGTGGGTTCCTCTAAATTTTGAAGATACCACAACTTCCTCAATGGAATATAGAAATACAGGCGAAGATAAATATAATACTGTTTCCAATTCATTTACCAAGTCAGGTTATATATCTTTTGATATGCCTTCTGATTGGTCCTCTATTAAGATGGAAGAGTTGTATGGAGGTAGTATTACTACTGGTTCGTCAGCAGGAGCGAGAGCCACAATTGGAGAAGCTAATCTAACCACTGATACAGGAAGTACAATGGCAGCTAATAATGGTGCTGCATTTGATGTTACAGTTCACACGACTGGTTCTGCTTTTACTTCTTATGGAAGAATGATTTCTTGTTCTGGTGCAGCTGTAAGAACAGCTATGTCTTATATTGGTGATGATGATGATGTAGGGGCTTTTAAATATATAGCTGAAGTTGTCACAGATGATGGAAATAATATAGATTTACAGAATATGTGGTTGGCTAAACTTTCTAATAATGCATATACTAATGGATATGAAAAGAAAACTGACCCTGACGATGATATGATATATTTACATTTTGGTGACGCTCAGGGAAGTGATTATGTATTACCTGCCGAAGGTGATGATTTAAAAATTATAGTTAAACCTATTAGCTTTTATGAGGTAATGCCCGGCGCCAGTAAATTATTTAAGAACGGTGCAACATTAAATCCTGTAGATGCAGGAATAGCTCCTGCTTTCCCTAATGATTATGGTTTTGATGATTATACTAGTGATGTAGGATTAGCTTTAAAAACTGCATGGAGTGGTTCGAGCAAATATCCCTTATTAATTACAATTAGTGGGTCTATGGGGGTGGCTGCTGGTGGTACTACTACAAATGTACCTTATCCTGAAATATGGAATGTACTAGATGCTACTGAGAGTTTCTGTACTGTAGTTAAAGAAATAGATGATTCAGCCTATAGTTTAAATTCTTTATCTATTACAAGTGATATCTCAGTTGGTAGAGGAGGAAATTACTTTAGAGCTATTACGCGAAAAGGGAAAGTATATGTAGTTAAAACAGGAATAAAATTAACTCAGATTGGTTTTACTAGTGTAGCTCTCGGTAATGAAGCTAAAGCCGTAAGTGATGCTTTTGATACTCAAGGCCCTGCTACACTCTATGGACATTTACATAAAGTCAGACAAGCACAAGCTGAGGGTGTAAGAGTATATTGGGATGAACCTCAAAAAGATGGTACCTTTGTTAGATTCTGGGGTGTAGTATCTGATGTTACTGAAACTCGTGGAGTGGGTGGACCTCGTGCTACTATGAGTTATACTTTTAATATGATTATAGAAGATATAGCTATAATAGATGGTAACGGTGAGATGTTGACTGATATTTATCCTTTGGGAGGAATTCCTAATGAAAGAAATTATACCTAGAATTTTAATCGAAGGGCGTGAAGTAGATTATATACGTGGTACTTATGCTAATAATGGAGGATTAACAGCTGCTACTTTGCAGTTTTCTCTACCTCTTATAACTGATGGTTACAGAAATTTATGGAACAAAGAAGTATTATTCTATGCTAATGATTTTGAAAGTAAGCCTATATTCAGAGGATATATAAAAAGAGTAAAAGAAGATTTTGAAAGAATAGAAGTCTTTGCTCAGGATGTCTTAGGATATATGGTTAAAGGTGGAGACGCCGAGAAGGCTCGCCTTGTCTTAACTAATAATGAAAATATAGATGGTCTTACTGTAGGTGCGGCAATTAGAAAAGCTCTTCAGTTAGCTAAGTTGGATACTAAAGTAGGGACAGATTATATAGGAGACACTACTCCTATCATTAGTTCCTCTAACCCACCAATAAGGGGAAACGTAGGGGTATTGGATATTATAAAAGAATTAGTAAGTAGGGCTATTGATAACAGTGTGACTCCTCCGAGAGAAAATATAATAAGAGTGATGGATGATGGTTCTACTTCTCAGTTGATAATAGAATTAGCTAATGATTTAGATGCAACTGAGGTAAAACATGTATTCACAGAATATGATAATATTACTGATTTAAAAATAGTTAAGAGAAAGGTACCTACAGTAATAACAGTGAACGGAAAAAATGGTGTAACTGCTACTTACACTCACGATAGTGCTATTGCAGCTTATGACCGTAATTATTTACAGGTTAATAATGATGAGTTAGAATCACCTGCGGCATGTAAAGATTTTGCACAAAAACTTTTTAGAGCTAATCTAGAAACTCAATACGAATATGGTATAGACACCTTTGAAGGAGCTCATCTATCTGAAAATGATATAGTTAGAGTTGAAACAGAAGATGTAGCTTTTGCTGGTAACTATAGAGTTCGCGGTAAGCGTATTCAATTTGATGAAAATAATATGGCTATAGGTATATCTATAAATAGAAAACCACCGACGTTAGCTGAGTTTATTAGTAGGCAAGATAATTAAGGGATGTTCATATCTGGAGGACCACGTGGGTTTCCAGTTATACCATCATCTCTACCATAAGAAGGACAATAATCACCAGAACGTGCACCACCACCAGATACATGTGAACCACCGGGATTCATTGTTCTAGCGGCGACAGTGCCTTCAGGTTGCATTCCTTCAAAAGCATCTCCTTGTCCACCTAATTTTACTACAGACATCATTCTACCTTGGTCGTTAAGTCCTGCGTCACGGCCCATTTTACGGCCGTATCCAGTTATATCTGTTTCGAATTCCATGTTTAAATTTCACACCTGTCTCCAATACAAGCATACTCACCTTTACCTTGAGTATTGTCTTGAAGCTCGTATTTAGACAATTGCTTATAATCAATTACGGGTAGCTTCTTTATAAGCCTTTCGTAAGTTCGGGCATCAATTTCTTCATAAGGAGCTAATTTATACTTACCACCATCATAAGGTAAGAAAGATACACCGTTAATAATATCCCAATTTTTATACACCCAATTACCTACTTCAAACCATTCATCATCCCTAACATATACAGTCATACTAGCATTATGTTCACACCAGTTGTGTTGTAAGTTTTTATAATGACTTAATTGTTCTAAAGCAGATACATCTTTACGAGTAATACATCCATCTGGTGATTTAACTGGGAATTCTAATACCCAAGTTGTGGCATTAGATGATTGCTGTCCTACTTCAGGTGTTGCTTTTATGCCTGCATCTTTCATCATTTCGAATAGGGGGTCACGGGATGAAATTCTATAACGACGGATGTAGTAATTTGAATAACGCGGATGTACACCGGACGCTGAATCAACAAGTTGCGAAACAGTCCCTGATGGCTTAACACAAGTGGTGGCAGTGGGGACATTGATACCCAATATCTTAGCTGCCTTACGTGATATGCGTAAAACACGGCTTTTAAGCGCTTTTAAGCAGTCCGATGTGAGTACCGAAGGGTTATCCATTTGACCAGTTAAACTGACGCCTAGAAGCCGTTCTACGTCACAGTTCTTTTTCCACTCTTTCCTCAGATACGGAAAGTCCGTAAAAGTCGCTTGTATTACACCAAGCCACGTGGCTGTCTCGACCTTATCCAACAACGAATCGAGGTCATCGTCTTCTCTTATTACTACTTCTGAAAGGTTACAAAATTGCATATCCCGCAACATAATCTCTCCACAGGGGTTAGTTCCCTGTATTTTAGGAGCGTAACGTCTAGATGGAGCTTTGCTCTGTGCAGCATTGAGATTAAATATACCTCTTTCTCCAGTGCCTGATAGAGCTAATGACGCCCATTCTTTCAAAAATTGTGCTGCGGAAGGCTTATCCCTAAATATCGCACTGTTGTTTGCCATAGCACGTTTAATAGGGAAAGGCCATTCCTTAGCGTGACGCATTTCTTTGTCATCAAGGTCACTCAAAGAGATTTGTGAGCTGCGTCTAACTCCACCCACCACCACTATTTCTGCAATTTGATTACAAATATCGTGAGCTTCAAGTGTTGTGAGTTTTCGACCTTGGGAATTGTGCATAGTCTCACGAATGAAGTCATGCAATTTTACTAGAGGTTGTGGACCTGATGCTCTTCCTCCCATTGTGTTTAGTCGAGCACCTTCCGGTCTAATCTCTGAGTAATCGAAATAAATATTTTGTCCCTTATACAAATTATTCATAAGGGTCTTTACTGAATCAGCCCATCCTGCTTTAGAATCAGCTATTATTTTTTTAGGTAATCCTTGTCCTGATTTTATTTCAGGTACTTCTGGTAGCTTTTCTACTTCTTCCTTCTCTACTGAGAATCCAAACCCAGTACCACACATTAATATATACAAACATTCAGCAAAAGCATCAACACTGTTGATTTTACCGAATGCACAATTATAAATACATGTATTATCGAACTGAGCTGCTGGGCCTGCTGCCCATAGAAAACGCATGGAGGGCATGACTGCAAACTGAGACATGTAGTTTCTTATCTTATTAATTGTTTTTTCAGGTATTTGAGGGTTTTTTGAAATTATAAAACCAATAAATCTTTCTATTGTTTCGGGCCAATCTTCCCTCCGCCCTTCTTTATCTAGCCAACGTGAATACGTTCTTTTATATATAAATTCTGCTACTTCGTTCTTAAACATTTTACCACTCCAATGCGGTTCATTACTTTAGTTTTTATAACTATAAAAAGTTATGCCTTATAGTCTATTAAAACACGTTTGCCACAAGTGCAATCCTCTTCTGGATTACACTCGCAGCGAGATAGGGTTGTTAATAACCCCATCTAAAAATCTACCATCTACCCCATTCTGGGCAATCTGGGTCTGCACATGGTGGTCCAGCGTGACCTTCACACTTAGTGACCTTTAATTGTACACATCTTCCGCCTTGATTACATGGAGTCATACCACATGTACCACATACTTTAGCGGCTTTCTTTTTAGGCTCAGCCTTTTTAGATTCTTTTGCTTTCTTTGCCATTATAACCTCTTGAGTTTTTTACCGTCAGAATTTACTTCCCACTTATAACCGTGTTTATCTACAATCACAGTAGGCTTTTCTTCGACGACTTTTTCAACAACTTCTTCTTTCTTTACTGATTTTTTAGCCATATTTAATTCTCCTCGGTGCAACATGTGCACTCGCATCCTTCTTTACAGCACATGATTAACCAGACTCCTCAATCTTAGCGAATTCTTCACCAATGATTGTACTCTTCACCATCTCTTTCTCAGCCCAAGGAACAATAGTTCCTGATAGGCCGGTAATGGAATCGGTAACCCCGTTCCATGCGTATCCTGCTATCTTGTTAGGGTCGTCCCCTTCCTTGATATCAGCGTTCGGGACAACAGTGTCCCAATATCCAGACAGACCATTCGGACTGCATACAGTTCTAAATCCTACACATACACCTGTTGGGTCTGTGTTAGGGTATACTTCGTAGCGTGCTACGTATACGTCTGCTTTACATCCGGCATTTCCGTCTACTGTTATAGTTATTACTGCCATAATATTTCACCTTGTTTTGTCTTTGCCAATATTACTTGCGCTTTGCTTTCCGCTTGCGCTTCGCTGTTTTCTTCTTAGCCTTACGTTTGACTTTAGTGGGGAGTTTAGCGCCTTTAGGCGTCTCCTTCTCCCACTTCTTCGCCATCTTCGGCTTGTTCTTGTACATCCAAGCTCTCTGTTTCTGACTCTTGAACGGCATTTTCTTGCTCCTTTTGTAGTTCAGCGATGAATGCTTGCCAATCGTGGACCATATCGTGTTTCTCGACAAAATCATTTACAATCTGAGCATTTTGTTCCATAGCTTGTTGCATTTGCATAGCTTGTTGCTCGGTAGCTGATAGTCTATCACCCAATTGTCTTGTTTGACCGACTAACCAATTTAGATTGTCCATAGTTTGTTTTGGACCATTCGCATTGTTGAATTCCTTCACCCATGCTTCTACTTCGTTCATACGTTTCTCTAGTCTTTTTAATGTTGCCATAGTTGTGACCTCACTTCATACACAAGAGCAGTTGCCCTCGCATACTTTCATTTGTATTAACTTATCCTTTGAATACCTATTTAAAGCTTTCTCTCTCATGTTATCTATGATGTGTCCAGCTTTGTCTGGGTTCTCAGTATACCAACCCCAGTCTCGGCCGGGCTCGTTATAGATACTCTCGAATATAAAATGAATATCAGGGTTGGAGTATCCTGCATTGATTAACTCCATACCAATTATCTTATTTTCTTCGTGGCTGCTATGTCCACGCTCTATATTACGCTCTATTAGCTCTGTTATACACCCCCTTAAGGGCATTATATAATCATGCTGTATAGAGCTATGCTTAGTAGGGCTTACATTATTGTTTAATTTATCTAAGAGATAAGTAATGCTTAGTGATACATTATGCTCTATGTCCATTTCATCACACATATATTCAACAAAATGTCTAAAAGCTTTTTTACTCTTGTTACTCTTAAAATCCTCAGTTCGAGGTCCATCTATAGCCATACCATATAACTCTTCAATGCTGAGTTTCATAATCTCCTCAACTGAAAATTGTGTACACCAAACCCCTGTAGGTGTTCCTTCTATTTTGGATATGTATTGGGTGTTGGGTATTCTACGTAGACAAGCTACACTATTATTAATACAAGCTTGGTCTAATGTTTTAAGTTTGTATTTCGTTTTTAAGTATGTCAAGTAATTTCTTAGCATGTCTCTTTTGATAGAATCCGACAAGTCCACGTGGGAGTAGAGGTCTATGTTCATTTGAAAGCCCTTCCCCCCTGTAAGATATATCCTTGGGATAATTCGGTTGGGTTTGCAGTATTGTCTTATAAATCTTCTTACGTCCATTAAACATTTTTTTACATCCTTTTCATCGTCGAAATCAAACCAGATAGTATTTAATACAGCACTATCATAATTAGTTTTACCTTCGGTCTTATCTACACTATCATCGAAAACATATACACTGGTATAACAGTTCTTCTTACCGTTAAACTCAGCTATTTTTTCTTCGAGCTGGTCGATGTTGTAACATCGGGCAATCCTAGCTGGGATTCCAAATTCTCTGAAATACATTCTCCTACTATCTCCATTACTTCTATCTTTTGGGTCCAATCTCGTGGTATAGCCATTATATCTACCCCATCACATTGAGACCCATGCATCACTAATACCAAAGCCTTATCATCTTTAGCTACCAATTCACCTACTGTTTCACATATAGTCAAGTGTTCAGAAGGGTCAGAACCATTTATCTTATATTGTTTAAATGTACTGGCCGCATCATTCCATGTTACCTTTACTATAGGACCAACACTCCCTATGGTGTTTCCTACTCGGTCTTTGTTATCTATAGGAGCTTTGTCTCCTTTTTTATAACTCATTCTAGGACTCCTTTTTTATCATCCACTCTTTCCATTCTTCAAACAACATAGCTACTATATTTAAATCACCTTCGTGTTGGTGGTATTTAGCATTAGGTGGTGTTTCTGTTACCATTAAAGCATTATATGGTCTATCAAATAATAACCTACTATAAGGTATTTGATTATCAGCTAACCATTCCTTAGTTGCCATAACCCAATCTAATGAATTGGGTCTTTTACACCATATTGTGATGTGATGTTCTTTTAACATTAACCATTCCATAAAATCTTTTACGTTGGCTAATGGCTGTGCTTGTGCTACTTCATGGTAGTCTTTACAAGGAGTGCATATCACTCCATCCATTCCGAATACTAAATTCATTTTTTCTTACTTCCTTTCATTTCCTCAGCTATATCATTAGCCCAGTTAATCCATTTCTTTCCAATTACATCCCAACTATAATATTTTTTAGCGTGTTCCCTACCTGCTTTACCCGCAGCTATACGTTTATCAGGGTTGTGATAGTAATAATCAAGAGCTTCACATATAGCTTTTTCACTACATATAGCTCTTTGTGGTGCTGCTCGAGCTGGTGTATCCCACCACATATCTTTATATGGTAGTAATATACCTCTCTCACATATATCTTCTTCTTCTAAGTGGTCTCTGCCATTTGGTCCTGCATCATTAAAGTGTCCTCCTAAGGGAAACATAGGTATGTCTTCGTTCTCAGCATCTTCTGATTTAACTAATTCCCACCCTGTGGTATAATTTGTAACACATATAGGAACACCACAAGACATAGCTTCTAATGTAGGAATACCAAAACCTTCACCTGCTGTAGGTAAAACAAATACATCCATACAATTATATAAGTGAGCCATTTCCTCTTCAGAGGCTGCTTCTCCTCCATCTAAGAACCCCATCAAAGGTTCCATTAAATAGTCTTTAGATATATATTGTTCTACAAAGCTAGGAATTTTCCAACCCATGGCGTCATTCCAATCCATATGCATTATAAGTTTAGCTTCTTTTGGACTGAGTTTATTCTTTTTAACAAACTGAGCAAAACCTTTTACTAAGCGGGGTAGGTTTTTACGATGTTGATTTCTTGCTACACAACCTACAATAAATGCATTAGGTTTAGATATATTACCATACATAGGCTTCATAATAGGTTTAAATAAATCAGTGTCTACTCCATGTGGAATATATGTAGTGGCCTTTCCGAAGTCTTTTTCTAATCCTATTTGTCCATACCTTGACATAGCCACACCATAATCTATATTATCCATTTGTTGTTGCCAATGTGGTATTGATGGTTCTCCATCGTAAGGTATTATACAAGCAAATTTCCATGGTTGACCCTTTGCCATTTGTTTAAAAGCATCGTTCATCATTTTCAGTCTTTCTTTGCGGTTAAACATTTTACCAGTTTCTGGATGATACATAGGAAATTGCATCATTTGTGGGCTTTTCATATCTGTGATGTGTTTAAACATTTGAAAATCAAGATGTCCTAATACTAAATCGGGTTTAAAATCCTTTAACCAATGGGGAAACGATTTCTCTCCAAACCTTTCTTGTCCCATATACATGATAGGTAATAACTCAAAGGTAGCCTTTTTATCTTTTTGGTCTAAGGGCCATGGAGTTTTCCATTTACCATGTCGGGGGTTCTGACATCCAGCATAACCTATATGATGTCCCTCGTTATATAATATACACCCTATATTTTTAGTGTTAGTTCCAAAACCAGTAGGAGCCCAAGGGCTATCTGATACTGGCATAATACGTAGCTTACCTTTCAAAGGTGTATCCCATTCCACATCTTCAGCGTATTCGCCTACTGTATGCATATCATTCTTGCTTTGCGACATTTATTACCTCTATTGTTTTATAGCTATAATATCCCTTTTATTAACAATAACGGTTCCCTTATCTCCAGTAAGGTATACAAAATTCTCATCATCATTCGTTATCATTCCTCTTCCTACTTTAGTTCTTTCTTCTTCACGCCAAACCACTTTGACTTCTGCGTCCGACAAAAATGCCGACAACGGTTTAATTTCCTTTTCATCCATTTTATCACTACCCATAAGGGTAGGAGCAGTAAACGTACTGTCCTGTTAATAATATATTTTAACTTAGTATATAAAGTTTGTGGCATTATATCCACTCCGCTAGTGACTGTTGTTTCTTATCTAACATTGTTAGTGGTGGTTTTTTCTTAACATACTCTTTTAAACCAAATTTAATAAGTAGATTAGATATTGTGTCCCAGTAATATGTAATATCTATTTCATCTACAGATTTGATTTGTTCCTTCAATCTATAACCTTCTTTAGTTTTAGCATAGAAGTATGTAGTTCCTTCTGCTGGTTCCATTCCTATTTGTTTACCCAGATTCATTAACTGTACAGTTAAGTCTGTCTCAGATTTATAATCATCATATCCTCTATTAGTAGACCTACGCATTATAAAATCTTCTAATATATATTCATCCAAATCATATAACTTATCGACAAATGAATTTGTAACGGTATTATTTAATCGGGCATCAGATAGTTTATCTAATACCTTATTATAGAATCTAGAGCGGCTCTTTGATTTAAAAGTGCTTCCATGTTTAGTAACACTACCATCCAAGTTACGCAATATGTAATTACCTACTTGAATCCATACACCTTCTTTGAATACATCTTTATCCATTGTTATGTTACTAGATTCACTAAAAGGAAGGTGGTGTTTTAAAAGTATTTGGAGTCTTTTAGTTAACCATTCCACGTCCACATCAACATTAGTATTAATCCCATCAGTATGTACATATACCACAGCATCCTTTCCATACCGTGCACGGATGATGTCGACACCCGATAGTAATAACCAACGGGCAACTGCGGTGATAGTAAGCCCCACACCCATATCACCATAAGAAATATAAGGATTAGCGTTTGCACCATAGAAAGTATTCACCATTATTTTAAGAGCATCGGACCTGCTCTTATCT
>VTLG01002337.1_pt1 | contig 37233 bp, 60 predicted proteins | sample 4694571 | NCBI WGS metagenome assembly VTLG01 (sample SAMN12604809, study PRJNA352737) | marine metagenome | biome: ENVO:00000447; feature: ENVO:00000209|ENVO:00000569|ENVO:01000036; material: ENVO:00002151; isolation source: viral sequences binned using virsorter ...
ATCGGCGCCGCGCAAGCCAAGGTCGAAATGATTGCGCGGGTCTTCGCCGAAACCGGCGTCAAGCGCCTGATGAAGTGCATTCTTCAGCTTGTGCAGAAGCATCAGCAACAGCCGCGCATGATCCGGTTGCGGAATACGTTCGTCCCGATGGACCCGCAGACATGGGAAAACGAGTTTGACGTTTCGATCAACGTCGGGCTTGGCAAGGGCGACACGGCGCAGCGTCAGGCGATGCTGGGGCAGGTTGCGGCCAAGCAGGAAGAAATTTTGACAAAGATGGGCATAGACAACCCGCTGTGCACGCTTGGTCAGTACCGCAACACGCTTTCAAAGATGCTGGACGCATCAGGGTTTAAAGGCACCGATGAGTTTTTCCTTGATCCAGATAATCTCCCACCAGATCTCCAACAGCGAATTGCTGCCAAGTTGCAGATGGCGCAGAGCCAGCAAAACCCGGCGGCTGAGATTGAGCGCGAAAAACTGCAAGTCGAGCGCGCAAAAGCCGAAGCAGAACTGGCGCTGGATCGCGAAAAAATGGTGGCGGAATTGCAGCTAAAGCGCGAAATGCAGATGGAAGAAATGAAGATGAAGTTTGAACTGCGCCAGCAGGAAATGGCGTATGAAGCGCAGCTTCGTGGGATAGAGGCCGCCGCCGGAACTGACATTTCCACCAACATTCCGAGGCCTCAATGAGCGAAGGCAGGTTAAGAGACGAAATCAACCGCGGCCAGAAAGCCGCTGAAATTGTCCGCAATCCTGTTTTCGATGAAACCTTTGATATCCTTCGCAGCCGTTACGCGACTATGTGGGCTGATACCGATCCCAAAGACGCAGGCGAGCGCGAAAGAATGTATGTCGCGATTAACGTACTTGAAGACATTTACGACCACATACTCGGCGTAATGCAAACGGGCCGTATGGCCGACGAAGAACTGCATATGGGATCAGAGGGAAGTCCCATCCACTAATCACGCTTGCGCGTGATGACCAAGCCGTCAGGCAGTCTCACATACCAAGGAAAATTATTATGTCGGAAGCAAACCCGGAAGGGACTTCCTCTCTATCGCAAACCGCTGCGATAGACCTTCTTCTTTCACAAGAGGCCCCCCAAGAGGATACGGCTGATGTGAGCGAGGAGCCAGCGGTTGAAGAAGAACAACTTCTTGAACCCGAAGCCGAAGCCGACGAGGTAGAGGTTGAAGCCGAAGCGGAAGATGTTGAAGCGGACGAAGTCGATGACGATGAAATCGTTGACGACGAACCCGAAGCCGAAGCAGAACCCGAAGAGGCGCCCGCCGAGCTAACGTACAAAGTTCGAGTCGGTGACGAGGAGGTCGATGTACCTGTCTCTGAACTGACAAACTCGTACATGAGGCAAAGCGACTATACGCGGAAAACCCAACAGGTCGCGGAGGAGCGTAAAGCTGCCGAAGCGGAATTGGCTTCCGCGCAAGCAGAGCGGCAACGCTATGCAGAGCAACTTGCTGTAGTAGAGCAAGCACTGACTCATCAGGAGCCTGCCCAGGAATACTGGGACCAGTTGTATCAACAGGACGCCGTTGAATGGACTCGGCAAAAGGAACTATTGCGTGAACGCAAAGAGGCGTTGACGCAAATCCAGACCGAGCAACAGCGTGTCCAGCAGGAACAGCTTCAGCAAATGCAAGCCGAGGCGCAGAAGCGTCTGGCACAGGAGCGGGAGCGCATCACCGAGTTGATACCCGAATGGCTTGATCCCGCAGTGGCACAACGCGAGAAAAACGAGGTTGTGACCTACGCCCAGCGGGTTGGTTATTCGGATGACGAACTGGCGAACGTTTCAGACGCACGCGCGGTAAGCCTCATAAGGAAAGCAATGTTGTACGACGAACTTATGAGCAAAAAACCGGCGGCGCAGAAGAAAGTCACCAAGGCGCCAAAGATGAGCAAGGGTGGTCAGCCGAAAAGCAAGTCGCATGTATCTCGGAAGCGAAAGCAGGATGCTCTCGCTAACATCAGTAAGTCCAAGGGGCGAGCCTCAATGGACGCTGCCGTGGACTTCCTTTTAACTGAATAGGAGGCCATCATGGCTACTTACCTCACGAGTAACGCCGTGGGTGAGCGCGAGGATTTAAGTAATGTAATTGCTCGCATTGACCCCGACGATACTCCGATCTTCTCCAACGCGAAGAAGGAGACGACCAAAGGCATCTTCCACGAGTGGCAGGTGCAGGAACTAACCGCCGCCGCCGATGACAACCACGTCAACGAAGGCGCGGACTTCTCGTATGTCAACCCGACCGCAACCACGCGGCTGGGGAACTTAATGGTAGGTTCCTGCGCTGTACATTAGTGCAGCGTATGAAAAATTGGGTGAATTGCTGGGAAGCCTGGAGGCAGGTAATCAGCATCCAAGCGCCGCATGGAGGTCGTAAGACCGAGGGGCGGTGAAGGTTCAACGACTAGGCAGTGACGAAAGAATAATCTGCCCACGAGCGCCCAACGCGAAAGCGAAGATATAGTCTGAACTGCCGATATGACCGAAAATGAAACGGCAGAAGTCAGTCATAAACAGGCTGGCGGTAACAATTTGACCACCAGATAAGCGTACAGGCTGCGTCTGTCTCAAACACTTTAGATGTTGTTGATAAGGCAGCCAGAGATCGTGAAACGGCGTATGTGAAAGTGCTGAAAGGCATTGAACAGCGCCGCGACATTGAGAAGGCACTCTTTAAGAACGAAGCGCGTTCTTCTTCCGATCCCCGGAAGGCAGGCAAACTTCTTTCTTATATCTCCAACACCGTCGTGGAAGGCGCGACAACCACGCCGACCGGCGATGGTTCGAACGTCTCCGACATGGCCGGCACAAACGCCGCTCTGACTCTCGCTAAAGTCGATAGCGCGATGAAGAAAGCCTACGACGATGGCGGACAGCCCGACATGCTTGTCGTAAGCCCCGCCAACAAGGTTGCGTTTTCTGATCTGTCATCCGGCAGCGCAGTAACCAACCAGTTGCACATGACGGCGAACGCGCCGACCGATGCAATCATCATCGGTTCGGTGTCGATGTACCTCACGGACTTCGGCACCCTCAACGTCGTCATTGACCGTCAGGCAGCTAACACGGAAGTGATGCTGCTTGATACCGACTACTACAGCATCGGCCATCTCCCCGGCCGTATGTTCTCGGTAAGTGACGTTGCCCCTGTGGGCGATGCCACCCGCTTCGGAATTGTTTCGGAGTGGACGCTTGTTGTTAAAGCGCCGAAGGCCCACGCGGCCGTGGTTGACCTCTCCACGACCTAAGTAGAGAGCAACCGACTAAATCAGGGTCAGCGCCTTCGGGCGCTGGCCCTTTTTTAATGAGGAAATTATGAAGCTACCTCTGACCGAAAACAAAGCAGCCGGAAAAAAGACCTACATGCACTTCAGCGGCGACGAAACGCACGTCGTCACCGAGCAAAAGGTCGATCACATTCTGGAGCAAAACAAGCGCCAGGCGAATGATTGGAAGTACGGCAACCTGCTTGGCAACACGCAGCGCCATCAGCAAAAGGTCGCCGAGATTCCGGCCGCGCTGTATTATGATTTGGTCAACAAACTGGGCGACCCAAAGCATAACATGGCGGCTTGGAAGCGTTGGCTCAATAATCCTGAAAACCGCTTCTTCAGAACGACCGGCGGTTCAGTCTGATGGCCGTCACCACCTACGCGGAGTTACAGACGGCGCTCGACAACTGGCTCGCGCGGACAGACCTGCAAAGCCGCCACCCGGAATTTATTGCGCTCGCTGAAGCGCGCATGAACCGCGAACTGGAAACGCGCGGTCAGGCCAAGAGGGTTACAACAACCACAACGGCCGATGATGCGTATGTAACGGTGCCCGCTGACGCGCGGCGCGTGCGTTACGTTCGTTTAAACACGTCGCCCATCACGGTACTGCGCTATCTCTCACCAAATGCGGCAGACAGCGAGGTTACGTCAACCGGCACGGGAAAGCCGATCTACTACTCGGTCCAGGGCAACGAACTTTACCTGCGGCCTAGTCCTGACAGCAGCTACACAATCGAGATTGATTACTACGCCAGCATTGAGGCGTTGTCGGACTCGAACACAAGCAACAACATTTTGGCGCGTCACCCTGACGCCTATCTGCACGGCTCTCTCGCCGAGGCCTATGGCTTTCTGTTGGATGAACAGCGTCAGACCTATCACGATCAAATATTTACGCGCGCGATGACGGACATAACCGAGGATGAAGAGCGCGTTAAATACGGCGGCTCGCCCCTCACTGTCCAATCACCCTATGGAGAATAATAATGTCCGCAATGTCTGATTATCTTGAAAACAAGATACTTGATCACGTCCTGTCTACGACCAGCTTTACCATGCCGACCGGCGTGTATCTCGGCCTGTCAACCGGTAGTTTCAACGACGACGCTTCCGGCACGGAACTAAGCGGTAACGGGTATGCGCGTGTCGGTGATATCCCATTCGACGCGGCCAGCGGCGGCGTCGCTGACAACACCAACAACATTGAGTTTACAGCCGCGACCGGAAGCTGGGGAACCGTTACGCATTGGGGTTTGTTTGACGCAAGCACCAGCGGCAACCTCTTGATCCACGGTGCGCTAGGAACAAGCAAAACAATTGGTAGCGGCGACATCCTCCGCATCAGCGCGGGTGAATTGGACGTAACCGCTGCCTGATGGCGACACTTGATCAGCTTGACGCATGGGGCAACATGGATGCCCTAGATGTGTACGGGACGCTTGAGCAGCTAGACAATCTCGTCATGCACCTTGGGACGGGCAGCGCGACAATCGCGCTCACTGCTACCGTTGAGGCAAGTCGTGTTCGTACAACATCAGCAACGGCACCAATCGCCATCACGGCAACGGCGGACGCCGCGACGATTGCGACGACAACAGCCTTAGCAACAATTACTATTACCGCGTCAAATACGGCAACACGGGTGCGTACCACCTCCATTACCGCGCCGATGGCGATCACGGCGACTGCTAACTGCAATATGCTGTTTCTAACAAGTGGGGCGGCAACGATTTCAATAACGGGCAGCGTGCAGCCGAGTGCAACTTTCCTTACCTCTGCGTCGGCTCCTATCGCGATTACCGCGACAGCGAACGCAGACTTCCTTTGGGGCGATATTGCCAACGGCAATGAAACCTGGACGACCATCGCAAATGGCGCAGAAACTTGGACTGAAGCCGCATGATCAATTTTGGTGAATTTCTGCCTGATCAACCGGCACTCAATAACGCCGGGGCGACCGAGGCAAAAAACGTGATACCAGCGGCTACCGGGTATCGCTGCTTCAAGGATTTGTCCGCGCTTTCCGGCGCTGCAACGAACAAAATTCTTGGAATGTTTTCCGGCAAGGATGATAGCGGAAATGCTGCGCTCTACGCCGGCGACAGCGGCAAGCTCTATAAAATGAACGCCGCTGACAGTTCGCTGACCGATCTCAGCAAGGGCGGGGGCTATTCAACGGCAGGTGACGACCGTTGGCGCTTTGTGCAGTTCGGCGAGACACTGCTCGCCACAAATTACGACGACAACATTCAGGCGGGAACCGTCGCAAGCGGTTCCGCGTTTGCTGACCTGTCCGGGACGCCACCGAAGGCAAAATTTATTGCAGTTGTTCGCGATCAGGTAATGCTGGGCTACACCGAAGACGGTGTCGATGGGGAAAAGCCATACAGGCTTTGGTGGTCAGGCATAAACAGCGCGACAAGCTGGACTTCTGGAACGGCGCTTTCGGATTATCAAGACGTTGCCGATGCGGGCAACTGCACCGGACTCGTCGGCGGCGAATACGCTATCGCGCTGTTTGAACGCGCAATCGTGCGCCTCTCTTTTGTCGGCGCGCCTCTGGTGTATCAGGTTGACCGTCTGACCAATCAGCGCGGGTGTAGCGTTCCCGGCAGTGTTGCGTCCGTCGGCAGCGGCTTGGTGTTTTTCTTGTCCGATGACGGCTTTTATATGCTGCGCGGGCAAGACCTCGTGCCAATTGGCGCGGAAAAAATCAATCGCTGGTTCCTTGACCGTTTCAAGGTGGCGGACAAAGAAAACGTCGTTTCTGCGGTTGATCCGATCAATCAGAATGTGATCTGGGCATTCCCCAGTACCGCCAGCGCGACAGGCGAGAATGACGAAATTCTCGTTTACAACTACAACCTAAATCGCTGGTCCTACGCCGAGGTGAATTGCACGGCGCTGTCGCAGTTATTTACCGCCGGCTACACGCTTGAACAGTTGGACAACATCAATAGCAGCATCGATGCGCTGCCCGCGTCACTGGATGACGCGCTTTACAAGGGCGGCAGCTTCTTCTTCGCCGGCGCAAAGGACAAAAAAGTTCACTCTTTTACCGGCACCTGTTTAGACGCCACCATTGAAACAGGCGAGTTCCAGGTTTCCGCAGGCAAACGCAGCCTGATCAATAACGTGATCCCGTACCTGACGAATAAAAGCGGACAGTCGCCAACGGTATCGGTCGCCGTCGGCTCCCGGTCGCGGCAGATTGATCAGCCGACATTCACGAGCGCGAGTGCAATTAACACGGATGGATATTGCCCCGTGCGATCGCACGGTGGATTTCACCGCGTGCGGATGAGCGTCACGGGCGATTGGGAAGTTGCTCAAGGCGTTGACGTAGACGCCAAACAGATCGGAATGCGCTGATGCCGACCTATGGCTTTCGCGGCCTTACGCCTGTCAGCAATGCGCGAGACGTTTCCGATGTCGTCAACAATATTCTGGCTGGCAAACAGAACAACACGGATTCGGTCACGCTGACCAACTCAGCGACTTCTACGGCGGTGACTGATTATCGAGTTGGCCCAACCAGCGTAATTCTGTTTATGCCGACCACGGCAGACGGGGCGAGTGAACTGGCGGCTGGCGGTATGTACGTTTCCGCCCGCGCTGAAAACACGTTCACGATTACGCACGCGAGCGCGACGACGACGCGGAGTTATGACTATGTGGTCGTCGGGTAGTTTTAACGACGACTGGCAGGCGGCCGCTCCACACATACGAGCGGCGCTGCAACACTGCGGCGACACGCACACGCTCGATGATGTCATGCGCATGGTCATGGCGCGCGACGCGGAACTCTACGTCGGCGGCTTAAGCGCGGTCGTCACGCAGGAACTTAATCTGCCAACCGGGCGCCAGTTGCACTTCTGGCTCGCCGGCGGCGACTTGAATGAACTGATCAAAATAGAGCGAGACGTTGAACACGCTGCGAAGGCGCGCGGCATTCGACGCATTTCAATAATAGGGCGACGCGGCTGGCAGCGGAAGCTGGATGGCTTCAATGAGGCCGGCGTTGTGCTGACGAAGGATATTTAACATGAGTTTTCTCGGCGATCTTTTCGGCGGAAGCAGCAAGCAGACGCAGACCGCGACTGTAACCAACGATCCCCCTGGTTATCTAGCGCCATCGCTGGAATTTGGCGTTGAAGAAGCGCGCAAACTCTACGACACGCCGTTGGAGTATTTTCCCGGCCAGACGTTTGTGGACTTTGCGCCCGCCACGCAGGAAGCGTTAAATCGCGGCGAGGCTCGCGCGATGGGAGGAAACCCGCTCCTCGGAAGCGCGCAGAACTTTATCGGTGCCACGATGGGCGGCGGTTTTCAAAACCCTGCTGCAAACATGCTTATGTCTACCGCGCAGGGTGATTTTCTAAGCAATAGCAACCCGTTTTTGAGTGCTGCGCTTCAGCCGGCAATAGACCAAATCCAGGGACAATTCAGCCGGGCAGGGCGCCTTGGCAGTGGGGCCAACATGGCCGCGATGACATCGGCACTTGCGCCTGTGTATGCCCAGAATTACGCCACAGAGCGGCAGAACCAGTTGGCCGCGCAACGCGCTGTCGGGAACCTCGCCCAGCGCGATTTCCAAAACCGTTTTGACGCCGCGCAGATTGCGCCGCAGATGGCAGCGCAGGATTACGACGACATCAGCAAACTCGCCGCCTTCGGCCTTGCCAGAGAGCAGAAGACGGCGGAACAGTTGGCCGAGGATATGGCGCGCTTCAACTTCACGCAGAACGAACCGCAGGCGCGTCTCTCTGCATTCCTGACCAACGTCAAGGGCGGCACGATGCCGGGAACCGGCACCACGTCGCGTCCTGTTTTCGAAAATCCGACCGGCACGGCAATCGGCAATCTCGCAAATCTTGGGCAAGCCGCCTTCTTAGGCTCTAAAGCGTTTGGGTTCATTTGATATGGCTAGCATGTACGACGATTTCATTACGGCTGGCTTACTCAGCCCAAAAACCGAACGCGAGGCGGCCCTTATGGGGTTGTTCGCACTCGGCAACCAGATTGGTAATCGCAGCGCGCCGCGCCTGTCGCCCACACCGCCGCCGATGGATTTGAACGCGGTGATGTCCGTTTATCAAAACCAGATGAACATGGCGTTGAAGCGCGGCTTGATGAAGAAGAAGATGCGCGAAGAACAGGCTGTGCGCGATATGTTTAAACCGCAGCCAGTAAATGAAGTAACGGCGCAGCGGATAGCACAAAGAGAATATTGGCCTACGGAACAGGCGGCAACTGCCCTGTACGGCATGAGTCCGCTATCAGGTGAGGATCATGATTTGTCTCTGAAAGCCGGCGGTATCCCCGCTATGGCTCAAGACGCTGTGACCGCGGCGCTGCCGGCGGCGCGTACCGCTACAACGATCCCTGATGCTCTTTCGTTTATGGAGCCAAGCAAGGCAATGGCTCTAATGCAGATTGGTCAAAAAGCCCCAAAGGTCGGGTTGCAGGGACTGATGTCTGCTTTAGGCAAAAAGTCTGATGTATTATCGCCGGCTGCGTTTCAACAGCAACTAGACCTTCGATCAGCTAGCCGAAATTTGAGGAAGGCATCGGCAGACAACAAGACCTCCTTACAGCGGGATTATGAACTTGCGAAAACTCAAGGTTTCACAGGCAGTTTGCTGCAATTTATTAAAGAGAAGAAAAAGCCCGCAGACATGCTTAAAACTGTCCCAGGCGTCGGCGTAGTAGACTTTTCAGACCCGGATAATCCCGTCATAAAGATGGCTTCAGTAGCCTCGCAGCGTGGTCGATACAAAGATTTAGGGCCGTATTATTTAAATGGTCAATATATCGGCGAAGGCAGTTTTGATAAGTTTGAAAATAAACGCACCTACATAGACTCGGAAGGTCAGCGCGTTGATTTGCCCGCTCTGGCGCAGCCACGCTCCGAAGGCTTTATGGGTGGTGCCTTTTTAAATTCCGGCAATTTTTACAAACTTACAAAAGACCTAACAGACGCCGAAATTGGTTTCGACCAACTGAAAAAGTATTTCAAAAACATAAAAAATACCCGGCAGGGTTTTGGCCGCTTGGCCGACATATTTACGTCTCACATGAAGACCCTTGCGGGGGAACGAAAATTGTCGCTTGAGGAGCTTTCGACGCGCGTTGCTAGAGGGCAACTGGAAGGCTTGCTTGGGAAAATGCGTATTGAAGTTGTCGGCGGTGGTGTGATGACTGAACAAGATGCAATTCGTGTGATCGAGGCGTTGGGTGGAAAAGTCGGCGCATTGCAAAACAAGGAAGTTGTGGCCGCTGCCATCAAGAGAATAATGGGTGAAAAGTTAATGAATTATAAAAACATGCTGATGACCTACAACATCAACGTCAAAAATCGTTATGGCGCCACGGGTTATCCCGAAAAAACCATGCTGAACCTTCCGGCTGATCTCTTTACCGTCGCGCCGCAAACAAGTGGCGGCTGGTCAATACAGAGGTAGGGGTAATGGCGGAAACAAAAACAAGCGTTGTCACGGGGCCTAGTGGCAAATCATATACGGTCACGCACCCTGTAAATGCCACCGACGAAGAAATCCTCATGTATGCTCAAAGCCAGTTTGGGCGCGTCGATCAGGAAGGCGACGAGGGGGGCGACACTGCGCGCTCTGTGGCGCGCGGCGCCGGTATGGCTGCAAAAGGCTTTACAGACTCAGCGTTAGGTGCGGTCGGTGCGCTTCCTGATCTTGTGGCGTCAGGTTTGCGCTATGTGGGCCTTCCAGCGCCAGCCGATCCCAATTTTTATACAAGAAATTTAAAAGAAGGATATGCGGCGCTAGGAGAGGCTTTAGCTTCCCCCCTCAATTTGAACCTGGGTCCATCGGAGCCACAAACCGGAACTGAAAAACTGCTTTATGAAGGTGGGCGCGGCGCAGGGACGGCGGCTAGTTTTATGGTGCCAGCCGCTGCCGTCGCAAATACAGCAAAGACCGGTTCAACACTTCAAGGCGTTGCAAATGTTATGAGGAGCCAGCCCGTTACGCAGCTTGGCGCTGGTGCAACAGCCGGCACAGTTACCGAGGCAACGGACAGCCCGTTGGCGGGTTTGACGTCGGCGGTACTTTACCCAAGCGCGGCAAATCTCGCGCGAAGGGCGGTAACGCCATTCCAGCCCAAGACCGCTTCACCGCGTGATGAAGTCGTAAAAATTGCGGATGAAGCCGGTATAAATTTAACCCCGGCGCAAAGATCAGATGGCGTCATTGGGCGGGCTTTAGAGGCAGCATTCGCGCAACTTCCCACAACGGCAGGAAGGCAGCGCAAGATTTTCGAACACCAACGAAAACAACTCAATACACAAATAATGAAAACGGCGGGTGTTAATGCTGATGATGCTTCGCCCGAAACCTTGGCAAAAGCATTTGATGACATAGGCGCGGAGTTTCAGAAACTAATTGCAAAATCAAATATGACTGTTGATGCAAAGTTTTTCGATGACGTTGAAAAAGTAGCGCAAGCCTATGCGCGGCGTTTGCCGACAGACGTGAAAGCGCCATTTCAATCATACATTGATGACATTATGGCCATGAAAGCAGCTTTCAAAGACGTGTCAAAACCAAGTGGTAACAAGCTGCCCGCAAAACCGGGCCAAAGTGCGGGACCAAGTGGAAAAATCAAAATTGACGGCAAGGCTTATCAGACTATCGCCAGTGATTTGAGGGCGGCAGCAAGGCGCACAAAAAACCCTGATTTGAACAACGCTCTGCGTGGTATTGCAAATTCTGTTGATGATTTATTAGGACGAAACGTTCCTGAGCGGCTGATGAACAATTGGCGCGATTTGCGAAACAGATATCGCAATCTGACGATCATCGATGATGCCAAGAGGGCGGGGACTGCAAAAGACCGAGCAACGGGCGACATTCCTTTGGCCGGATTAACCAGTGCTGTGCGGAAGGCAGACCCCAGAGGTTTCGCGCGCGGCAAAGGTGAGATAAATCGATTGCGGCGCGTAGGAGATTTGATTTCCGCTTCGCGTGTCCCTGACAGCGGCACAACGCAACGATTGTATTATGGAGGATTACTGTCAGGAGGTGCGCCAGCGGCGGTTTATGGTGATCCGCTTTTAGCTGCGGGCGGATTGGCCGCTGGTTTGGGCGGGCCTCGCGTTGCTCAAGAAGCGTATTTAGCGGCTAGTCCTATCGTGCAAAAACTTAGAAACACCGGCTATGGCCGCAATCAAATATTACCGCAGCGAGAAATAAACCGAGGCTTGCTGGGCGCAATTCTGGCAGAACGATCTCCCGAATTTGGAGAACGAGCGTTGGACCGCCTACTACCCTAATCTCGTTTAAACATCACCGACCACCCCGCCGCTGGCGGGGTTTTTTGTGAGGAAAATATGGCAAAAACATCTTGGAACGACTACTCGGCCACCGCTGCCAGCAACACCGACGTTGACTCGGTCAACATCGATGAAGGCTGCGCACCGAGCGGCATTAACAACGCGATCCGCGAGTTGATGGCCCACACAGCCGACGTGGTCGCCGGCACGACTGCGCTCTCAACGATCAACATCGACGGCGGTTCGATCACCGGCATTACGGACCTTGCGGTCGCTGATGGCGGCACAGGCGGGAGTACCGCAAGCGCCGCACGCACGAACCTGGGCGTAGCAATCGGATCAGACGTTCAGGCTTACGACGCTGACATACTGAAGGCCGACACGACCGACGAACTGGCGGTAGGCTATACCAGCGCAAACAGCGATGCAGGAACCAAGTCGAGCGGCACCTTCACGCCAGACCCACGGACGAGCAATTTTCAGCACGCCGTGAATGGTGGAGCGCATACTCTCGCGCCCCCGGACTACAACGCCACGATGGTTATCCTCTACAAAAACAATGCGTCGGCCGGCGCAGTGACAACTAGCGGCTTTACGTTGGTGGATGGGGACGATTTTACGACCACAGATGGTCACGAATTCTTCTGTTACATAACGAGATACAACGACGGCTCAAGCACCTTCAGCGCACTGACGGTTAAGGCGCTTCAGTAATGTTATTGCCGATAGTCCAAGGCGGTCACAGTGCGGGCAATGCGGTCACGCTCGCCCTGACTACGGAGGCCGACGTGAGTATCCTCACGAAAGCGGTTGCCGCCGGATACGACAACAGCAAAAAAGGTTCAATAGAGGTGACGCTGGCGTCTGGCCAAAGTCTGACGGCGAGCAGCATTTCAAATTATGCGTTGCGTACCGGTGCGCTCAACGTAGACACCACGTTGACAATTTCGATTACCGGCAGCATTTGCGGCAAGGACGGCACAAACCAGACCGACAGTGCCAGTGCTGGAGTTAACGGCACTGCCGGCGGCAACGCTGGCAACGCTTTGCACCTTGAATACCAGCCATCTTCAAGCGGCTCAATTTCCTTAACGGTTAATAGCGGCGGGGTCGTCGGCGGCGGCTCAGGAGGCGCTGGCCAGGGCGGCGGAGCGGGCCAGCGACGAAATGAGAATTGCGACGGCAAAGGAAATTGTAGCTGCTACGGTTCGCCAATTACCGGGGCCGGCGGCGGGGCCGGTTCGGCGCAAACTGGATGCCGTGGCTTGGCCGGTAATGCCGGCGGCACCGGCTCGTACGGCGGCGGGGCGTCAGGGTGTAACGTAGCTTCCCCTGGCTCTGGCGGCGCGGGCGGATCGGCCGGAGCGGCGATTTCAGAATCAATTAGCGGAATTGTTTATTCGCTGACGAACAACGGAAATGTTTACGGAACAACAGCATGACAATCCTTATCCCGTTTTCAGGCGGCATTAACAGCAGCTACAGCCTGTGGCGGTGGCTGAAAGAAACCGATTATGAAATTTACGCCTTCAGACAAGTCGAATGGTTTGAGGCAGAAGATCGAAAAGTCACAGCAGCACGAAACATGGTGCAGTGGCTGCGGGAAAACGTCCGAGACTTTACCTTTGAAGAAGTAGAAATGTCGGGCAGTGCGAGCGATGAGAACGTCAAAATTCCCATGCGACCGGGTTTTGCCTTTGAATATAACATCAAGGCTCTCATCCCACGCTGGGAAACCCTCATCAAAAAGATTGACGAAGTTAAGCCTGACGCAGTGGTCAGAGGGTCAGCCCTTGAGACAAGTTACAACGCACTGTTCACGGTTAGTTATGGCGACATCAGGGAGCGGATGTACAACCGCGATGGCGTTAAGTTTTATCTGAGTGGCAATCGAGACCTCACTCAAGAAGTGGATCATATGAATCCATCCGATCCAGATGAGTGGATGGAAAAGGTCTGGTTCCCTATGACCGAAAATTTTATGGGCCGCTTTGAGCAATGGGAAGCACTGCCGGATGGCTTGAAGGCACTCTACGAAGAACCGCACCAGCCCCGGCACGATATCACCCAGCAATTCTGCCGCGATTGTCTGTTCGAGGAGGTACAGGAAAAACGCACCGACCTGACGGGCCGCGAAAAGGATTTAGCGTTGGCAAAGGTAGGACTGTATGGCCCGTTTTGGCGCGAAGCTGATCCAGAAACACACCCCGGTGTATCGGCGTCTATTCGTGGAAGCATAGAACTTTTGAAAGACCACATTGGTAACTCTGAAGACATTTTGGACGGGTTAAAATACACCAAGGACGCTCTCGAAAATCAACATGAGCCAGCCGACACTTAGACCTCTTACGTCTTTCATTGGCGCGGAGGTAGTCGGTTTAGACCTAAAAAATGGTTTAGACGACGACACACGATCTCTTCTCAAAGAAGCGTGGCACCAACATCTCGTTCTGCTGTTTCGCGATCAGAAATTATCTGAATCTGAACAGGTCAATTTCGCCAAAATATTTGGCACCCCGAGAATTGCCGACACCCCAAGAGTCGATGATCTGCCCGACAAAGACCCAGCCATCGTTCTGATTGGTAATATTCACAACGGCAATTTACCTGACGGAAAAGTGCCTTGGCACGCGGATTCGACATGGTATGAGAAGCCAAATCGCGCAACGATGCTTTATGCAATCGAAACGCCATCAAAAGGCGGCAATACGCGCTTTATGAATATGTACGACGTCTACGATAGCCTTTCCGAATACGACCATAACAAGATGAAAAACACGGTCGGGTTAAACAGATACAAACGAAGAATTGACCGTCAGCCGATAGAAGCCGCACATCCGGTATTCCTAAAACACCCAGAAACGGGGCGTACCGCTCTTTATGTAAATCGACTGCACACCAAAGAACTTATTAACGAAACGGAAGAAATGTGCGGTCCTTGTTGGTTGCGGGACTGGTTCAAGAAAATCGATGCCCATGAATGCTATGAGCATGTCTGGTCTCCAGGCGATTTAATTGTCTGGGACAACCGCTGTACTCAACACTCACGCACAGACTTCCACCCATTCGAAACCCGGTTGTTAAGACGGGTGGGTATTCAGTAACAGTTTCAGAGAGGGAAAATGAAAAAACTGATAGGGGCTATTATGGCCCTTTTTGTTTGCGTTGGTTTAACTACAGCCACGGCAAGCACATTCACACCCCCGCCTATCGGCAGCAAAGAAGTAAACGTGTGGGTCGGATTTGGCCCCGGCGGTGGTTTCGATACGTCAGCAAGGGTCTTTGCAAGACACTTTGGTAAGCACCTTCCGGGCAATCCCACTGTAGTGGTCCGAAACAAACAAGGTGCTGGGTCAGTTAAGCTACTTAATTTTCTCTACAGGGAGACTCCTAAAAACCGCTTCGATGTCGGGTTCTTTCTACCGACCGCGATGCACATTCCTATTTATGGAAAACGTAAAGTCCGATTTAAACCTGAAGCCTTTTGGTATGTCGGAAACATGTACACCGACATCAATTCGTGTTCCGTCTGGCGAGGTGGGGGTCAGGGGATTGAGACATTCGATGATCTCATAACCGCGAAGAACCCTATTATTTTTGGGTCGGCCCACCCCAGTACGCCGATGTCTACATTTCCGATGTTCTTCAAAAACGCACTCGGCGCAAACCTTCGTATTGTTCAGGGATACCGAGGCACGGCTAAAGCACTCCATGCGGTAATGACCGGGGAAGTTCATGCGTTCTGTGGGACATTTGAAAGTACCCTTCGTGGACCATTTAAGAATTATCACAAAGCTGGTGATCTTCGTCCCTTTATTCAGATTGATATTAGCGACAGGTCTAACTTCTTTGGTGACAAGGCAACCCTCTTATCTTCCCTGTTGAAAACTGAAGAACAGAAACGCCTCGCCAACTTTATTTTCGGTATTGATCGGATGACACGCCCGATCATTGCGCCACCTCATACGCCCAAAGAGAACTTAGCGATTTTACGCAAGGCGTTTTTCAACACGATGAATGACACTGAATTTCGCGCAGACGCAAAGCGCATTCTTGGGGTTACCCCTAATCCGACAGATGGAAAAAACGTGCAAAAATTCTTTGAAGACTTGGCGAAAACGCCACGCCCAATTGTTGAGAGAGCATGGCGCTTGACCCGCCCAGAAAAGAAATGACCTCGCGCGTCGGGGCTTTGTTTTTGCTGGCCGCTTTTTTGATGAGCGGCCACGCAAAAGCAAATCAGTTCCCCTGTTTCCCCGACGACGCTCTCAGCCAAATTCAAGCGCCGGCGGATATGCGCGGCTACGGCCTGAACGGCGATAAAACGCTTGTGCGGCTGTCGGTGGATTTTGACGGTAATTTTGTTGTCACAGTCAAAATCCCAGACACGCCGGTTTTTTGCGTGATTGCGCTGGGCGAAAACTGGGAATGGATTATTCCAAAGGCACCAACTCGCGAAGCGGAAAAACATGACTCCTGAAACAAAAATTGCGCTGGACACGGCGGCGGTCGGTGCCGGGTTTGGCAGTTGGCTGAGTTGGCTTCCGGATGTCGCCGCGCTGTTTAGCGTGATCTGGCTTGCGTTGCGCATCTGGGAAATGGAGACGATAAAACGGCTGACCGGACGCGACTAAATGTTTGACGACCCGCGTACCCTTATTAGTTTGGGCACGACCGTTGCCACGCTGGCCGGTGCCTTTGCCGTCGTTCGGTTTGAAGTGAAGAACATCACTTCAATTCTGCGCGACCTGGAATCTAGACTTCGCGACATGGACAAAATCTCCGACTCGCAGGAAGTCGCCATCCAAAACCTTACACAGCGCGCAGACGTGACCAGTTCAATGCTCGCGCCAAAAGAACGGGAACAACGTGCGCGGGAAGTTGCGACGATTGCCAGCGAACTCAGGACAGCAATCCGCGATCTGGAAGTTTTGAAACGAATGCACAACGGAGACCATAAATAATGGAATGGGCACTTGCGACATTCGGCGGAAAACTCTGCTGCATTTTTGCGTCGGGCTGCGGTGGTCTGGCAAACGTACTGACAAAAAAGAAATGGAACCTGTCCGCTATAAAAGACATTGTGATTGCAGTGATCGTGGGATGGATTGCGGCGGAGTTTTTCATCCCCGCACTAATGGCGCACTTTAAATTTGGCCCGGAAGTGGCGCTTGCGCTCGCCTTCGTCATCGGCTATTGCGGCATTCGCTTGCTGCCAAAAATCGAAGACGCACTTATGAACCGCGTCAAATGATTGGACTGATTGCAGGGCTGGTTAAGCCGCTAATCTCTGGCGCGGTTGATTACGTCAGCACCGGGCAAGAAATCAAAAAGGCCGAGAAAGAAAACCGCGCGCGGCTGCTACGGGACACGCAGAGCAATAACCACGACTGGGAAATGGCATCGCTTGCTGACAAAGCCCGTTGGCTGCGGCGCATATCGTTTTCTATGTTTTCAGCACCTTTCATATGGGCCTTGTTCGATCCCGTCGGCGTTGAAACGTATTTTACAATCGCGCTCAGTTCTGTGCCGGAATGGTGGTTGGAGTTGTATGGCGCGATGGTAGGCGGCGTCTGGGGCATTTCTGCCCTTAAAAACACCATGCCAGCTTTGGTCGGCGGTGTGGCGAAAGCCCTGAGAAAATGATCAGCGCAAACCTGATCGACAGCATCAAGCGCCACGAAGGGTTCAGCGCGACCGCGTACCGCTGTCCAACCGGGCGTATCACGATTGGCTACGGCAGGTGCGTGGACCCAGACGAACCGGGGACGGGGATCACGGAGGAGGAGGCCGAAGACCTGCTTGCGAACGATCTTATTAAGTTCGAAGCCGCTGCGCGGCGTGTAGTAGGCGACAACATCTGGTCGCTGCTTAACCAGGTACGGCGCGAGGCGCTGATCGAAATGGCGTTCAATATGGGCGCCGGCAATTTGGCGCGGTTTAAACGCATGATAAATGCGCTGATGGCCGAGGACTATGAAGCCGCTGCCACGCAGGCACTCGACAGCAAATGGGCCGACCAAGTAGGCAAGCGGGCCGACCGGATAGCAGAACGCATTCGAACCGGCGAGTATGCCTGACCAACGACTGATTGATGGCGACGTCTGTGAACTGATTTGCGCCGAGCATTTTATGCGGCAGGGCTACTGGGTTTTCCCGGCTGCGCAGGGCAGCAGCCCCATCGATATGATCATCGTTAATGCAGCCGGCGCTCGACTGCTCCAGGTAAAGAAGAATGCCGGGCGGGTAAACCCCGGCCGCAAGGTCAAGGCGCGGATACACCGTCCGCGCTCAAATGTGCAGAAGGCGCTGGGCGTTGAGTTTGTCTATGTGGACATAGACAGCCGCGAGGTGTTTGTGACGAACCACGACTACCACACACGCAAAAAACAACCCACTGTTTTTGACGAAGCGGAAACGTTAGCCAAATAACTTTTTGTCGGGTGGCGACTGACTCTTTTCTGTTTGGCACGCAAAAATCGCGCGATCAAACTTCTTGCAACTCAGTCCCGCTCAGTCTACCTTAACGCCTGTTCAGTATTATCAGGGACTTGCACCCTAAGCCTTTGTTTTTATTGTGAATGTGGCCTTGGCTCAAACGGCGGATCGACTGACTTTTAATCAGTGGGTCCCAGGTTCGAGTCCTGGTGGGCGCACCAATTTAAAAACAAGCACTTAGCGGTGTTTCTTAAAACCCCCCGGTAACTGGATCGGGGGGTTTTTTGCGTTTTTGGCACGCAAAAATTTCCCGTAAAAAAAACAGTGGGTCGTTGCACCCTTTTTTTAGGTTGAAACGTCATTAAAATTGACGTTAGATAAGGACGTTTTACGACCCACTGAATTTTCATCATTCGACAAGCGAGGGAAAAATGAAGCAGTCAGATAAATACCATGTCCGTGATGACGGACGAAAAAAGAAGTACGTTCCGAATCTGCGTGGAAAAAAAACCAAGGAGGGACAGATCGGGTTTGAAAGCAGACAGGAAGCAATAGCCTTTTATGATCAGGCAATGGCCGATGGTCAGAACGGCACATACGTTAAGCAATCAGACAACCCGACCTTTGCACAGGTGGCCGCTCACTGGATAAATGGAGCGCGGCAGGTAAAAACAACAGAGGCCACCAAAGAAGCCAGACGCAACATCAATTTTATGAACGATGAAGTGCCGGGTCTTTCTAAAATGAAGATTTCAGATGTGCGCGCGGCAGTTGTTCAAGAGGAAGTTTTTCCGGTGATTTTTCGACAAGCGCACAGCACCGGCCTCAACCGCTACCACACGCTGCGACAAATCTTCAATCATGCAAAGCTGCACGAATGGATCGGCGAATATCCGCTGAAGTATGTCAAGCTGCCGAAGTCTCCTGATCGAAAACAATCTGACCTGGCGCCGAGAATTGCACACGAAAACATTGATAAAATTATCGAACACGCCGGCGACGATTGGCTGTTAATAAAATTTGCGGCCTACACCGGGCTTAGACCACAGGAGCAAGTTGTTCTGCGGTTCAGTGACTTGCATTTAAATCAATTGGACAACGCTGCCGTGAGCGTTACCAAGGCCATGAAAAGAGGGAGGGTGATCGGAGAGCCGAAAACTGGTCATGGGTATCGTACCCTGCCACTTGATGCCGATCTTGCTGCTGACATGCGCGCATATCGTGACGAGGCACTAAGCGCCTCAAATGTCGTTGCGCTGCCAAATGCCGGGCAGCCCAACGACCGCATAATATGGCCCAACAAAGCAGGTAATCACGCGGACCATTTCAAATGGCGAGGAAGAATTTTGCATCCCGCGTGCGAGCGCGCGAACGTGGAAAAAATCAGATGGTATGACCTGCGTCACTATTTTGCGTCAACGCTGATCTATGAAACTCCGCTGCCGGATGACGAGGTCCGCATCTATATGGGACACAGTGACGAGGAAATGACTTTTCATTACAGTCATTGGCTGAACGATCCGCGTAGGGACAAACAAAAGGCTGCGGAATTGACAGCCGCATTCAGTGGGAGGGTTTAAACATGACGAAGGAAAGTGAAAAAAATATCAAGCTGGCAACGACCGACGGTGAGAGTGTACCTGCCGACAAAAAATTAGACGCGCCTGACCCGCCGGAAGGTGCAGATCGTTTCAAATTGTATAGTTTGGCAGAAAATTTAAAGACCGAAGATTTTGCTGAAAACTGGGCTGCATTCTTTGGACGGAATGATCGCTCCATGCAGTTAATAAGCAACCCGCGACGCAGCAAGCGGCAGAATGGTAAAATTCTTGAGGCGCAAAAATTCCGACGATACCAGGGCATCTTTTTGAAAACGCGGTTGCACGCCATCGAACAGGCAAGCACATCTGCTGGACTGAAATGGTGGTTTGCTACATATGATCGCATCTGGCTGCACCATGTGATTATGTCCAATTATTATTTTGAGGATCGGCCAACCAGCGACCGCGAAATCATGCGGGCGGCAAAAGCAAGCCCACGCACTATGGCGGACATTCTCAAAACAGCGGTTGAGATTGGCTCACTGGACCCGGATGTTGCAAAAGAAGACAAGCGGCAGAAGGTTTACTACCCAAGCCGTGGGTTGGTGAGCGACACCGATAATTTTTTCCACTCCGAAGAGGAGGATGGGCTGGGCGTAATCACATATATGAGCCGCCTGATGGATGAAACTTACGGTGAAGAAGGGTATAGAATGTTTGAATATCGGAAAGATGTTCGTGAGTTTTACAGTTTGATGATGCAAATGATGAAAAAAGCGTCAGAAAACAAAAAGGACGAGTAATAAAATTACTTGCAATAATTGCTAGCAATTATTGCATGCAAATTTTGCCATTTTTTTTCCCTCGTGGTTGTGGCCTACTGCCCAATCACGAGGGAGGTTTTTATGATTTCGGTGCGGGTTTACAGCGAAGCGGATGGTTCGGACGTAGTAATTCAGCGGTCGGGCGACGAAATAATTTCCTTGGAATTTGAAACAAAAAACGACGCGGAGGATTTTGCCCGCCGCGCCGCTGATCTGTTTGCGGACGTTGATGACGTCCAGCTAGTCAGGCCTTGGATTAATTTTTACCGCGCCAACAGGTCATCCCTTGCTGGTTCGGGCAATCGCGATAGCAATCAACTTGGCTTTCGTGGCGGCGCTTAATCGCGTCTTTTCTTTCTTTAACTGTTCCGCAGACACGTCCTCAAACCTGCCGCCAAAATCAATATCCGGGAGCCGTATCCGGTCTGCCTTCTCCGCAGCGCGGGCTGTAAGTTTCGAATGCTTGAATCTTTGGTTTTCCGATTGCATTACATTGCCCCTTTTGTTTAAACGCAGCGTTGCGCGCTGCACGCTAATTTGAATTTTTGCTGGCTTCTTCAATCATCACGTCCAAATACCATCGCGCTTTGCGCAGGTCTTCGACGCCGTTCTTCTCGCGCCAGCGCCACAAATATTGAAGCGCGCTCGCGGTCGCGTGCGCTTCAATGCCGTCCAAATTTGATACCGCTGCCTTGACTGCGGCGATGCACTCAACCCCGCCCTTGTTGTAATAGGCGGGCCGGTTCACCGCGTCGTAGGCTTCGTCAGAAATGCACTCGCACTGAACAATCATGTCGTTCGATGTGCGATAAAATTGGTTGCCGCCGCACCTCTCGCACTCACTCATCGCCGCGCAGCCTTTTGATATCGGCAAGCGGAACATACTTGTCCAGGTAAAGACGGAGAACGCCATGATCCACTAATTCTTGAAGTTTCGCGTATCGATGGGAAGCTGCACTTCCCCAAAGCGCGCGTAACGCCTCTGTCTTAGTCAACAGCGCGTTCATCAAAAACACTCTGTAACGGATGAACAGTTAAAATGGAGCGCGACGTAGGTGAGCGTTAAAAGCCCGCATATAATGAGTATATTGGTAGTAAATCTGAGCATGGTTCCCCCTCACTGAGCGTGAAAGGGAACCCTAATATCAAAAACGTCGAAACGTCAATAAAAAATTACGAAACGGTCATTCCGCAAATTGGGTGGATCGAAACCACGGATTCGCGCGGCAGGGAAATTTCGGTGTCGGGATTATATTGTCGAAGCGTAATGTGATCGTTATCTGCCGATACAAACTCTTTAACAATCGCAGTGCGTGCCTTGTCGTCTTCAAGCTGCACAACAACATCATCGCCCCGGCGCGGTGGCTTCCCCGGTTTTACAAAAACAATTTCGCCTTCGCGATAGCGCGGCTCCATCGACGTGCCAACGACGAAGACCGCATACCCGGCGCTACTACTGGCAAGCGACGGGTGCGCGATGATGTATTCCACAGGAGTGGTTACGTCGGTTACGTCCGCACCCAAGCCCGCTGCGGCGTTGCCATACAGCGGTATCTGGCTGTTTCCTGGCTCTTTCGGCGGCGGCGCGCCATTGGCGTCGTAGCCCATAATCTCATTAACTGAGCATTCAAGCGCGTCGGCAAGTTTCTCTGCCAGCGCCGGCCTTGGTTCACGCTCCCCGCGTATATATGTGCGAAGGGTTGCGGGCCGCATGTCTATCCGGCGTGCGAGTTCCGGGCTTTTGATCCCCGCTCGCGCGCACAATTCTGCAATTCGATTTTGTGCCAAAGTCTGATTCCCGTCTTTTTTTTTGTAACCAAAACGTCGATTCGTCGATTTGGTGTAAAAAACATGTTGTCAGAAAACATGAACGTTTGGTAGTACTTTTTTCGTCCTTACGTTTCGACGAAAAATTTGACGATTATGCTTCTGGCGGATTGGCTATCAGAAAACGAACTAACGAAGGCAGCGGCGGCACGCTTGTTCGGCTGTTCCCGCGTTTCCGTTCACTATTACGCAACGGGGCAGATGCGTCCCGGTGCGCTTATCTGCGCCAACATCTCAAAGCACACCGACGGCCAAGTCAATGCTGATGACCACCAAGCGGCCTTTATGGCCGGGAAAGGCGCAGCCGATGAGCGCGCGGAATAAACAGCGTGGATACGAACTTGAACGCGAGGTGGTCGTCGCTGCCGAGAAAGCCGGTTTGGACGCAAGGCGCGTGTTTGGATCGGGCGCGTTTAAACAACAGCTTGGCGAAGAGTTCGCGGGCGACATCGTTTTCGAGGGACTTCGCGTTGAGTGCAAGCGGCGCAAGTCGGGCTTCAAGGTCATTTACGACGCCTTTCAACAGGACGACGCGGACGTGGTGGTGGTTAGGGCTGACCGTAGCCCCCGGCTCTACGTCCTGCACGAAGGAACTTTTTTTCAATTGTTGAACAGAGGGAAGGAAAGAGAAAATGCCACTTAACGTAACCAAGGGAGCGGTAATCAGCCCGCCCCGGATTTTAATCTACGGCCCACCAGGGATCGGCAAGACAACGTTTGCCGCCGGGGCAGGGAAGAAGTCAATCTTCATTCCCTGTGAGGAAGGCGCTGACGTGGTCGGCGCGGATCGTTTTAATCTGTGTGAAGACGTCGGCGCGGTGATGAACGCGCTGGATGAACTGATCAACGAAGATCATAACTATAAGGTCGTCGCACTTGACAGCCTTGATTGGTTTGAACGCCTTGTTTGGGACCAGACCTGCATCGACGCCGGTGTTCCCAGCATTGAACAAGTCGGCGGCGGCTACGGTAAGGGCTACACCGAAGCACTGAAATATCACCGCGCCGCGCTTGGAAAGCTGACCCAGCTTCGCCGGGAAAAGGGCATGGCGTGCGTTCTCATTGCGCACAGCCACGTTCGTAAATTCGAAGACCCGGCGCTGGAAGCGTTCGACCGTTTCGAAATCAAATTGCAAAAACTCGCGTCGGCTTTGTTCGTTGAATATTCCGACGTTGTCGGCTTTTGCAACGTCAAGACGCGGACCAAGGAAACGACAAGTTCCTTCGGGCAGAAAAAAATTCAAGCCGTTTCGAGCGGCGAGCGGATTTTGAACACCGCCGTCAAACCACACTTCGTCGCCAAGACACGCTACCCGCTGCCGGATGAACTGCCGCTGGAGTGGGCGGCACTTATGAACGCTATCACACAGAAGGATCAGAAAAATGGTTGAACTGAATTTTGAGGTGGAGGAAGTCACGGCGTCCGACTTTTCACCGTTGCCGGCCGGCAATTATGTCGGTGAGATTTTAGCGGCTGACGTTACCAAAACGAAAAAGGGTGACGACATGCTGAAGCTGGAAATCCAGATCGGTGGCCGACGGGTTTGGGACCATTTGAACCTCTGGAACAGCAACCCGAAGGCCGTTGAAATTGCGAAGGAACGCCTGTCGCAAATCGGTGGCGCGCTTGGGATGAACAAAATTGCCGACACTGATCATCTGCTGGCAAAGAGCCTTGGCGTCAAACTCGGCATCCGAGACGGGGGCCAATACAACGAAGTTCTAGGTTATTCGGCGGCGTCTGATTCCCCGCCGCCGGCTGCGGCCCCTCCCGTCGCAGCACCCGCTCCAACAGCGCCAGCGGCCTCTGCGCCGTGGGAACAGTAGGAGCATAACTGGCGGGCGTCAGTTTTCGACCTTTCTCTGACGCCCGCCCTTTTTAGGGAGTTTTTATGGTTGAACTGAATTTTGACGACGGCGACCAACTGCTTGCGGCGGCTGACGCGGAGATGGAGCGTCGCGAAGCAGCCAAGCCGCCGCGATTGCACTTGGGCATGAGCGGCGGGGGCTACTGTCCGAGGCGCCAATGGTACGGCTGGCTTTGGGCAGGGCCGCGTCGAATACCCGCGCGAGGGCTACGCGCTATCGATGACGGTGTGCGCGGTGAGGACGTAATCGCGGCGCGTATCCAGGCGTCGCCTGTCGGCTCATTACTAACGCGCGATCCTGAAACAGGGCGGCAGTTCGAGGTTGTCGATGCGGGCGGGCATGTGGCGGGCCACATGGACGGCGTGGTGTATGGCCACCCGGCTGCACCGAAGACGCCGCACGTCTGGGAGTGCAAGGTCGTCAACGAAGCAAAATTCAAGAAATTTAAAAAGATCAAAGCCGACGAAGGCGAAAAGCAAACGCTGCGAACTTGGGACTTCGTCTACTGGGTGCAAGCGCAACTTTACATGCTGCACGGCGGGTTTAAACGCCATTGGACAACCGTGGGCAGCGCAGGTTGTCGAGATTGGGACTCATGCCGCACCGAGTTTGTGCGCGATGAAGCGGAGTATTTCGCAGAGCGGATGCGCGACATGGTTGCGAACGTCGGCGAAATGCCTGAGCGCGTGGCGGAAAGCCCGAAAGCGCCGGCGTGCATGTGGTGTGACTTTAAAGACATTTGTCACGCTGGCGCCGAAGTAGCGCACAACTGTCGGACCTGTGAGTTCAGCAAGCCGGTCGATGGACCGCAATGGCTCTGCACGAAGCACAAGAATTATCTGGATGCGGGCGAACAGGCGGCGGGCTGCGGCGATTATTCAAAGCGGGCGGGGATGGCGTGACCTGCCCCGACTGCGACGGCGATGGCGAGGTTGAGCAGGAATACGAGGTCGGCGGCTACGACGGCGGGCCGTGGGTGGAGTACCGCGTGCGGTGGATTGAGTGCGAGCGGTGCCATGGGTCGGGTGAGGTTGAGGACGAAAACGATTGTTGAGGAGCCTGTGCGCAGTCTGTTTGAAGCGTGAGCGCGGGTTTGGATGGTCACCAAGGTTGGCGCGTTTAAACGGTCCTGACCGCTTGTTTTGTTCGAGGGAACACCTGGAATGGTGGAAGGAGAAGAAATTGGATTGGATGCCGGAAGAAGACGAACTCATTCTCGCGGGCGGTAAATGCGGCGGTGAATATCTAAGGTCGATTGGCGTAACGGATTTGGCGGCGCTTGATAAGGAGCAATGGCTGATCTTTTTGCGTGCCTGTTTCGGTTACGTCGCTGAACACCGCAAGCCTGTCACTGACGAATTAAACGACGATATTCCGTTTTGATGGCTCAAAAAAAAACTTCGCCGTCGCGGATATCTTCAGCGGAATCGGGGCGTTCTCGCTCGGCTTCGAGCGATGCGGATTTGAAACCGTCCTGTTCTGCGAAAACGACGAGTTCTGCCGGTCAATCCTGCAAGGACACTGGCCCCACGTCCCTGTTTTCCATGACGTCAGAGAACTCAAATTCGACTGCGACATCGATGTCCTCTGCGGAGGATTTCCCTGCACCGACATCAGCGACGCCGGCGCCATGTGGGGAGAGCGAGAAGGGCTTGACGGCGAGGCCAGCGGATTATGGTCTGAAATGCGCCGAGTTATTGGCGAAGTTCGACCCCGATACATTGTCGTGGAAAACGTCGCAGCAATCCTTCATAGAGGGCTGGGCGACGTTCTCGGAGACCTGGCCGCGCTCGGGTATGATGCAGAGTGGCACTGCATACCAGCTTCCCACGCTGGCGGAAGCCATCTCCGCGACCGGATTTTCATTGTGGCCTACGCCGACGGCGCGGGACTACAAGGGCGCGCGCTTGTCAACTTCCCAAGACGAAAAGGGGCGCGGGGCAAACAACAGCTTACCCGACTTCTTTCGCAGCAACGGGAACTGGCACTACCCACCCGTGGCGGTCGTGGAGTGCATGATGGGGTTTCCGGCCGGATGGCTAAGTTGCGGGCGCTCGGAAATTCCATCTACGTCCCGATTGTCGAAGAAATCGGACGCGCAATCATCAAAGCGGAGACGTGATGCGAAATCAGATTGAGGTCGCAGCGCGGGAGAAGTTCGGGGAGCCGAATACGCGCCTGTCGTCCAGTGACGAACTACGGTTCGGGTCACAGGGATCGAAAGCGGTCGCGCTGGCCGGTGACGATGCGGGTTCCTGGTACGACTTTGAGACGGAAGAGGGTGGGCATCTTCAGGGGGCTGAAGAGGTTGTCGTTCCTTTCGTTCGGCTGATCGTCAAAAAATATGATTATCACGATGCGGCGGGTGATCTGGTGATGCAGGTCTGCCGTTACATGCCGAAGGAATTTCGCCAGCGGCGTCCTGACGGCAACGGCAACTGGATATGGTCGGTCAAGGATATCGAGCCGGTGCCTTACCGTCTGCCTGACATACTGGGCGCTGCTGAGGTTGTGATCGTTGAGGGCGAAAAAGACGCCGATACTTTGATGGCGGCGGGCATTGTCGCGACGACAAAAAGCGGCGGTTCGGGGCGTTGGCCGGATGCGATGTCCAAATATTTTTCCGGGAAGCGTGTCTACGTTTTGCCTGATAATGATGAGGCCGGGCGTAAAACGGCATTGAACACAGCGGCGGCGTTGGCCGGCGTTGCTGATCACGTCGCGTTCTGCGACGTGTTCGCAGGGTTGCGGGCGAAGGCTGACGCATCGGATTGGCTAGAGGAGGGCGGCGATCCTGCGGAGTTGATGAAGCGGCTGCGGACGTTCCCGGCGTTCGAGCAAGATGAGGCGCTTGAGGGGCTGGATATCTTCCCCACAATTGACGCGGACGGGATGGTGCCGGCGCTCAGTGCGGATGATTTCGTTGAGGGTTTGTTGATATCCACGCAGATGTCGGTGGTCTATGGGCCGTCGAACTCAGGTAAAACGTTTTTCGCGGCTGATCTGGCGCTGCATGTGGCGCTGGGCTGGAACTGGCGCGGGTTGGAGGTCGATCAAGGCGGCGTCCTATATATTGCCGCTGAAGGGTCATATGGCATTCAAAACCGTGTGGCGGCGTTTAAACAGGCGCATGAGATTGATGAAACGGTGCCGTTTTCGGTAATCCCGGTGTCGGTCAATATGTATGACAGTGAGGAAGAAATTGAGCGGCTCATAAACACGGTCAAGGTAAAGGCGCGGGCGTTTGGGTCTGTGTCGCTGGTCGTGGTCGATACTCTGGCGCGTGTCATGTCAGGCGGTGATGAAAATTTAGCGGTTGATATGGGCCAGTTTGTCGGCCATTGCGATGATTTGCGCTTTGCCACGGGCGCCCATGTGATGGTCGTCCACCATAGCGGTAAAGACACGTCGAAGGGTGCGCGGGGTTCGTCGTCGCTGCGGGCTGCAACTGATACCGAAATAGAGATAGAACCTGGAGAGGGCTTTTCGGTTGCGCGGGTTGAAAAGCAGCGCGAATTGGAGCTTGGCGGGGAATTTGTGTTCTCGCTGGGTGTTGTCGAACTGGGCAAGAACCAGCGCGGCAAGCCGGTTACGTCGTGTGTGGTTGAGGCGCTGGATGAGGCACCTGAGAGTAAAAAGCAGCGCGAAAAGCGCCCCGGTGGCCGCAATCAGCGGATTTTGCTCAAAGCGTTGAAAAATGCGCTGGCGTCTCATTCTTTTGAACATTCGGGGCGGCATTGCGTCTCGGAAGAGCAATGGCGGGCCGAGGCATATCGTTTGCTGGCGGGTGAGCCAAAGCACAAATCAACGACATTTTTACGGGCGGCAGATGCTCTCGTCGCAGATGAATTTGCGGGGCGCGATGGTGATTATATCTGGGTTATTTAAGGACACCGCAAACACCGCGTTTTCGTTTTTGCGGTGTTTGCGGCAAAGGGCGGTTGCACACCGCAAACACCGCGTTTCTATATATATAGAACGCGGCGTTTTGCGGTATCGCCCTGCTGACCGTTTTGTGGGGGTGTAATGGACGCTGGAAAACTGCTTCGGCATGTGGGCGATGTTTCCGGGATGGCGGGGCTGTTTTTTGAGGCGGCGGAGACAGAGCGGAAGTTACCAGGTGTATTGCGAAAAAATTACAGGGTGGCGTGGCCGGATTTTCCGCGTGATCCGTCGGTTGCTTATGGGTACGCCGAAGCGTCGGCTTCGCTGGGTGCGGCGACGGCGTCGGAAATCACCCGATATGATGCTGCGCTCGATTTATCGCGGAAGCTGGAGCCGGATGATTTTAATCTGGTCTGGGCGTGCGCTCATAGCGCCGTGAGGCGCCGCCGTGGACCGGCATGGAGTCAGATAGGCAGAATTGTCGGTACGCATCCAGCAACCGTTAAAAGGGATTTTGAGCGGTCTATGTTACAGCTTTGGTATGCGCTGCTAGCCGAAAAGAATGCGGATTAGAGCAAATAGGAAATCCGTCATTTAAACGCCGATTTTTGTGATTTTGGCGTCAGCATAGCGCCACGCCTTTTCGGCATCAGTGTGTATCCGGTAAATTTCCGCGTGGGGTTCGATAGGTAAATCAAAAGTGACTTTATTGTCTCCGTCAAATGTCAGATTTTCTAACCCTGTCAATTCGATAGTGATTTTTGCGGTATTCATTATTCTTTTCCCTTCCGTTTAAACGCGCTCAAGTCTGGAATTTTGCCAGACGATATGATTTCCATGATAAGCGCCGCCCAACCTGGTAGCGGCGTGTCGCCGCGTTCCCATCGATGAACGTTCCGGTTTCCATGCTTTCCCCTGCGGAATAGCTCGGCGACGCTGTTCAGCGACAGGCCGAGGCGCTGGCGTTCTCTTTTGAAATCGTCCGGGGTCATTCGTCTCCCTCCTGTTTTTTTATTGCTGCAAGGACTTCTTTCTGCGCTGTAGGTATTTCACTAAAATCGTCCAAGCACCAAGAGCGTTGTTCCGCTGTCATTCTAGTTAGCAATTTCTGCATCATATTATCCCAGCACTCCATCTCATCGCGCTGTCCATCGGCTTTCGCGCTCAGATACATTTCTTCGACTTGCACAAACGTTTCGCGGATGTTTTTTACGGTTATTTCTTTCCCGTTAAATTCCATTGTTTTGCGGGTTGTATCGGTCATTCGTCGCCCTCCGGTTTATCGATTGTGTGAACGCCACCAATAATTTGCCCATCTTCGACAAAATCGATCTCACCCTTTGCGATCAACTGCGCCGCGTCGAAATCGAACCGTTCTGCGTATTCTGATATTTCGGACGGTCTAAAAAGTTTACTCGGCTCAACTTGCGAGCCATCAGCAAACCAAATTTCAAACATGCGTTCTGTATCGGTCATTCGTCATTCTCCATCAGGTCCGCGCAACTTTCGCAAAACCATTTGTTGCCTATCGTTTCGTGCGGCGTGTTGCGGGCGTCGAAAACATCGTTGCAAGCGTCACACACAACGTTGTCGCCGTAGTCTGGATCATGGTTTTTCATGCCGCCCCCAACTGCTCGTGGATGTGCGCCATCGCTTCGCAAATTAACGCCCACTGGTCGGCGAATTCGTCGTCATTTTCTTCGTAATGGCCGACACCAATTCGATTGCCTAAACTGTCCTCGGAATACCCGTGCAAAACAGCCCAAATCACTTGTATCGCTTCTTCGTTTGTCATAGCCATTAATTCCCCCATTGCCTCCGATACTCGGAAAGCCGTTCTCTTGCGGCAAGCAAATCGCGATACCGGGCGATCATCCGCTCGTAATTTTTACGGGTAAAATTTTCCCGGTAATGATCCTCTGCAACGGTTAAATCCTGCTGCGCGCTACGCACTCGACTTTTCAGAATGTTATTTAATTCCATTTTCCTATCTCCCTAATGCAATTATTGCGTCATTAAATTCTGGCGCAAGCGTCCAGAAAACCAGGGCAAATGCGAATAACGCCAAAAGCGTTAGCGTTTCCGCGACTGTTGTGAATGCGCGTCTCATTGTGCGGCCTCCCCATATGCGTTGCGAAGATCGCACGCCAGCCCATCGATAGACGTGCTGTCAAATACGTCGGCGCAAAACAAACTTGCGCGAGGGAGGTCGTGTTTAAACGCCTCCGCAACGCTGGCCGCGTCGGGCCAATGTTCGACGGTTCGCAGGAAATACCTTCGCCCGCGATATTCGGCGAAGACTGCGACGGCGCGCTTGCCGGTTCTGAAATCGGAGAGCTGCGCGATCATTTGGCGGCCCTCCAGGTAAAATAGAAATCATCGTCGAAGCAGAGTCCGGGACCGTCGATGACGTGCGCAAGATCAGTGTGGAAACGGTCCAAAAATTCCTGCGCCGCTTGCGCATGGTTTTCGTTTACGTCGCGCCCGTGATCCCAATCGTATGTGTGACGCCGCCGGGGATCATCGAAATATCTGCTGTCGGTTACGATAATCCGGGAACCGCGCGTGTTAGTCGGTCCCGCGTACCGCGTGCGAATTGCCGCGCGTGTTTCTGTTCTGGTATCTTGGTCGTTAGTCATTAATCGAACTCCATCGTGTTCGGTTTGTGATAGCGCCGGGGTAACGGGTGCAACCGGCCCCGGCGCGGTTAATTACATTGAGCGGTTTAACCACCATGCGACACCGACGAAAAACGCGCCGCCGCCAAACATGATCGCGAGATAGATCAAAAAAGATTGGTCCATTACTTCACCTCCATCGGTTCATGGTTACATACGCATAGCGGCGCGCCGGTCTGTTCGATCCATTTGCGGGTAACCCGCGCCGTATATCCGCAATCGCCGCATTCGACCTTGATCATGCGCGTCGTTTGCTTTTTCCGTTTACTGATATCGACGGCGGCGTGCGGGTAGGGGCCGAGCTTTTCCAGTATCGGCGCTACGTCGCGTTTGAAATTTTCGCCTGGTCGGGTCGCCGTCATTTTGCCAGTGAGGCCGATTTTCAGTGCCGTCGAACGGAAGGCCGGACCATGGCCGGCCTCAATACCTTCGACGGCGTGCACCATTTCATGCGTTAAAATTGCGGCGACCTCTAGCGGATCATCCTGCGACATACTGACCAGCATTTCGGCGGTGCCATCATCCGACACTGACGGATCAAAACATTGGCCAATGGTGCCGGCCTTATTTTTTCCGTTAGCACGGCTTGATGGCCATGAGCACGACACGCGCCATTTGGCCGGCATGGATTTATTGAGGGGCGCAAAAAGCGCCGCCTCAATTTCGACCGCTGCTGCGGTCAGCCATTCTTCGCGGTTCATTTGTAAACCCGCCCGCTAAGAATGGTGCCGGGAATGAAGGGCGGTTCAACCGCGTCGCGCTGCGCGTCATCAAGTAACGCGCTGAATGCTTCGCCATCGTATGCGTCGGGTTCCAGTACAACGTCGGCGGCGTCACAAACGTCGATATCGATTAGGTCGCCGTTGTGAAAACCGGCGACGATAAAATCAACGCGGTCACTGATACCGTGGCACGGCCACTCCGATTTGAACCGATCGATTGCGGTTTTTTCAATTGTGATGATTTCCATCAAACTGTCTCCACAACATCGATTGTGATCTGCGGCGCGGCGTTATCTGCCGCCGGAATGAACGTTGCGCGGAACCCTTCGGCGTCGCCGAAAAATTCATTCAGATACTTGCCATTGAGATCGATGATCGGGCGGTCGGCGGTGCCGGCAACAGTGTGTCGGCCTTCGCCGCTGAATGTCAGAACCATTTGCGCCGTGCCGATATGTTCGCGTGTGAATTTGACGCCGCGCCTGATACCGTTGCGGGTAAGGCGGTCGCCTTCGATCCAGATGCGGCGGTTGCCGCGATTTGTGCCGGATTTGTATGTGTGAGTTTCCATCGTTTTTCCCTCTAGTTAATGCGACGGTGCAACGTCGCACCTACATATATAGGCGCATTGCCTATACCGTGCAACAAAATAATGACGTTTAAACGAAAATAATTGACGAAGCGGCGAAAATAGACCTTAATTCGTTATGCTGCGGCGTTGCGACGCCGCTTTTTTTATGGGCGGAACATGGGCAAGCTAACGATTAAGCAGGAAAAGTTTTGTCGGGCGTTTATAGGTCCGGCGGATGGTAACGCTAGTGAGGCATATCGAACCGCCTACAACGCCGAAAAAATGCTTCCGAGTACCGTCAACCGCAAGGCAAAAGAGTTAATGGACAACGGCAAGATTGCGGCAAGGGTTGACGCCCTGCGCGCTGAATATGCGGCGCAAAACGCCATAACCGTCGAGGAAATTTCCGGCGCATTGCGCCGCGCCGTCGATGGCGCGGCGGCGGCCGGCCAATGGAGCGCAGCGTCGCAGGCGGCGTTAGGGCTGGCCAAGCTTGGCGGGCTGTTGGTAGAGCGCCGGGAATTGAGCGTAGACGACGCGCGGCAGCACCTAGACGCCGTCGCGGAACTCGCAAATGCGCCGAATATTGTACCGCTGCGTGCCGAACCGCAGAAAAAAACCGCCTAAGCTATTGATATAATTGACGCAACCCACTGATTAAAAATCAGTAGCCACGCCGCGCGTTTTCCCTCCGCGCGTCGGGTTAGGCGGCGTGCGCGCGTTTAAACGCTGCGCTGCCGCCGATTTGCCCCCCTTCGATCTGACCTGGGGGGAGGGATATATATGTATACCCCCCCTCTAAATCTGGGGCAGATTTTATGGCCGCCGAAAAAAAATCCGCATGGGCGGATTTCCTAAAACGCTATCACGATGATCCTGCCGGGTTTGCGGAACACGTCATCAAAATGAACCCGCTGCCCTGGCAGCGCGAAGTCATGGTGGCTATCGCAGCCGGCGAGCGTCGCATCAGCGTCCGATCCGGCCACGGCGTCGGCAAAAGTTCATGCGCTGCTGCAATCATTCTCTGGTATCTCACCACGCGATACCCCTGCAAGGTCGTCGTAACGGCGCCAACCGCCAGCCAGCTTTACGACGCCCTTTTTGCCGAAGCGAAGCGCCGCTTAAAGGAAATGCCGGAAGCAGTCTCAAAGCTGCTTGAGGCCACCAGCGACCGCATTGTGCTGAAAAGCAGTCCCACAGAGGCATTTTGCAGCGCCAGAACAAGCAGTAAGGAGCGCCCCGAAAGCCTTGCCGGCGTGCACAGCGAAAACGTGCTTCTGATAGCCGACGAAGCAAGCGGCATACCGGAAGAAGTCTTTGAAAGCGCCGCCGGCAGCATGAGCGGCCACGCCGCGACAACCCTGCTACTGGGCAACCCGACAAGGACCAGCGGCTTTTTCTATCGCACGCACACGGATTTAAAGAATGATTGGTGGACTAAAAAGGTATCTTGCGCAGACAGCCCTCTGGTCAGCGATGACTTCATTACTGACATGGCCAAAAGGTATGGTGAGGAAAGCGCGGCATACAGCATCCGCGTGCTGGGCGAGTTTCCGCAAGCGGATGAAGACACTTATATCCCGCTTTACCTCATAGAAGCGTCACTGACGCGCGACGTTGAGGAAAGCCCAAACGCCCCGGTTGTGTGGGGTCTGGACTGCGCCAGATACGGCAGCGACCGATCAGCCCTCGCCAAACGCAAGGGCAATCATTTAACCGAGAACATCAAGACGTGGCGCGACAAGTCCACGATGGAACTCGCCGGCATCATACTCAATGAGTATGAGACAACGTCCATTATGGACCGGCCGCAGGAAATTCTGGTGGATTCCATCGGAGTAGGGGCGGGGGTTGTTGATCGCCTGATTGAACTGGAACTACCGGCGCGCGGCATAAACGTCGCAGAGAGCGCCAGCCTCAGTGACAAGTACATGCGTCTGAGGGACGAACTATGGGGGAAAACAAGAGAGTTTTTCGAGGCCAAGGAATGCGTTCTCCCCGATGACTCGCAACTGGTCTTCGAACTTGCGGCACCGCGCTTTTCGTTCACGTCATCAGGCAAAATCAAGATTGAAAGCAAAGACGAGTTGCGCAAGCGCGGGATCAAGTCGCCTGATTTGGCAGATGCGTTCTGCCTTACTTTTGCCACAAACGCAGTCGCAGCCGCACACGGCAGTCGCTTTGCGTGGCAGCAAACTTTGCAAGTAGACACAAGCTACGTTGTTTAAATGGCCACATTTCCATCACTGCTAAACGTCGGCGAGCCGCTCATCTTCCAGGGCGTGCCTGCGCCACGAACGGTCAGCCCGTTTGCAGGACTGCTAACGCCAACCGGCACGATGCCGCTTCCGCCTGTTCCCACACGCGCGGCCGTGTCAACGGCACCGCCTGCGGCACCGGCCCCGGCGCCCGCACCTGTAACCCCTCCGCTTTTTGAGGAACAGGAGCCACGCCGCAATCTGTATTCATTCCACGACGAACAGACGCCGATGGGCGTCGTTGATTTTACAAGTGCCGTCAACGCACCGGACCCATCGGCAGTGGGCGCCCTTGAGGCGTTCGGCCTGACGGCCGGTACGCCGGCGGAAATAGCCGGCACATACGCTTCGCAGTACGCCGACCAAGTCGCGCCTATGGGAAGCCTCAACCCCATCAGCGGTATCAGCAACGCCTTCAGTCAGCCGCTCAGTACCACGCTGGATCAGGTGTTCAGCCAGCAGCACGCGGTCCCCGGCGCAATGCTGGGGATAGGTGTGCCGGGCGCCGGTTTTGCGCTTTCGGCAATGGCAAACGTCAACGAACACAATCAGGCCTATGACCGCGCAATGGCTGAAATGGGTATACCCGGTTACTCCTACGGGACCATTGACGGGCAGAAATTCAGCACTTCCCCCGGCCCGTTTGGCTATGGGCGCGTTATGAGCGGCGTTGTGCCGTCTTGGTTCGATATCGACATGTTCGACAAGATGCAGTCTATCGAACTCGGCATTGACCCGAACAGTGGCACAGGTATTGAAACGACGAACGGCGTGCAAGGTTACAACCAGTATGGTCAGTACGTTGACCAATTCGGCAATATCTCCGCGCACGGCACGATGGAAGATTTGGAATCGCTTGCCCGCGACCGCAACATATCAATTGAAGCTGCGCGCGATGCGCTAAACCAATCGCGGAGCGGGGAACTGTCACTGTATGATTCACTGCTCGATGCCTACAACCGGGAAAAGGGTTACACCGATCATGTAGGCCCGCCGGATTACGATCCCGGCTTTGACCCAGCGGTCGATCCAACCCCCGACATAAATATGGACCCGCTTAGTGCTGAAATCGATTACGACGCACAGGCCGAGGCCGACGCCGCGGCTTCAGCAGCAGCAGCGGGAGACTACGGTTTTGGCGACCCAGAGGGCGGCGGCGACATTTGGTAATGAAAAAATCCACCAGCACCAAAAAGGTATTGAACGTCCGCACGCGCAAGCGCCCTGGACGCCATTCAAAGACAATTAAAAAGCGCGAAAAGAGAAGGAGTTTTTTCGATGCCACAAGTTAAAGGCAAGAAGTACCCCTACACGAAAGCCGGGAAAAAAGCGGCTGCGAAGGCGCGCAAGAAAAAGAAAAAATAATGGACACAATTGAATTTCAATCACTCGTTCGAAGCGAGATACAGCAAGCGGTAAACTTCGATGACACGGAGTATGCTTCTGACCGTATCGAAGCACTGTCGATGTATCTTGGCGAGCCGCTGGGTAATGAGGTCGATGGCCGCAGCCAAGTGGTGCAGACCGAAGTGTCGGACATGATCGAAATGATCATGCCGCAGATCGTTAAGATTTTCGCGACGACCGACGACTTCGTGCGCTTTGAGCCGCGCGGGCCGGAAGATGTGCAGGCCGCCGCGCAGGCGACGGATTACGTCAACTTCATCCTCAACGCCGACAACGACGGGTTTTCGATCCTGCACAACTTCTTCAAGGACGCGCTTCTTTTCAAGATGGGCGTTGTGAAGCACTACTACGACGAGTCCGAAAAGGTCATCGAGGACGAATATGAAGGGCTTACAGACGAAGAACTGACCGCCTTGGTAGCCGATCCCAAAATCGAAGTCGTGGAACAGGACGCGCGCGAGTACGGCGAAAGCCAAATTTTTCCAGACGGCACCGAGTTAGCGGCGCCGGTCATCTACGACGTAAAAGTAAAGCGCACCGAAATGGACGGGCGCGTCAAAATCGAAAACATTCCGCCGGAAGAATTTCTATTCAGCCAGCGGGCCAAGAACCTGGACGACTGCCGGTTCGTCGCTCACCGCACGCAGATGACCGTGAGCGAACTGGTGGAGATGGGTTATGACAAAGACGAAGTCGAAAGTTATGCCGGGTTCACCGAGGTCGATACGCTTGACGAAAAGCAAGCGCGCTTTGACGACCTTGAAAGCCAAGCTGAAAACTCAGCCAGCGACCCCAGCCAGCAAGACGTTCTCGTCACCGAAGTCTACATAAAGGTTGATTATAACAGCGACGGTGAAGCCCAGATACGCCGCGTTGTCTGTCTCGGTCCTTCCTACGATATCATTGAGGAAGAACCGTTCTATATGTTCCCGTTCTCGGTCATCAGCCCGATCCTGATGCCGCACCGGATGGTAGGGCGGGGCGTTGCTGAATTGCTGCAAGACCTGCAAGTCAGCAAGACCGCAATCCTTCGCCAGCTTCTTGACAACATCTACCTGATGAACAACGCGCGCGTGGGCGCCGTTGAGGGTCAGGTAAACATGGACGACCTTATCAGCAACCGTCCCGGCGGCATCGTGCGGATGCGGGCGCCAGGTATGGTGCAGCCGATCACACCGCCGTCCGTGGCAGACGCCGCGTTCCCGCTGCTTTCATATATGGACAACGTGCGCGAGATGCGGACAGGCATGTCCAAGGCGAGCATGGGTCTGGACGCCGACGCGCTGCAATCAAGCACCGCCGCCGCCGTCAACGCCACTATCGGCGCCGCGCAAGCCAAGGTCGAAATGATTGCGCGGGTCTTCGCCGAAACCGGCGTCAAGCGCCTGATGAAGTGCATTCTTCAGCTTGTGCAGAAGCATCAGCAACAGCCGCGCATGATCCGGTTGCGGAATACGTTCGTCCCGATGGACCCGCAGACTTGGGAAAACGAGTTCGACGTTTCCATCAACGTCGGGCTGGGCAAGGGCGACACGGCGCAGCGTCAGGCGATGCTCGCGCAGGTCGCGGCCAAGCAGGAAGAAATTTTGACAAAGATGG
>VTLG01010879.1_pt1 | contig 37227 bp, 51 predicted proteins | sample 4694571 | NCBI WGS metagenome assembly VTLG01 (sample SAMN12604809, study PRJNA352737) | marine metagenome | biome: ENVO:00000447; feature: ENVO:00000209|ENVO:00000569|ENVO:01000036; material: ENVO:00002151; isolation source: viral sequences binned using virsorter ...
TAGCAGTCATAGTGAAATCTTCAGCACCTGCTATATCAAAGCGTATAGTATCTTCGTCTGAACTTTCTTCTAGTTGGATTTTTGTATCCTGATCTGCATCTTCAAGTTTAGTTGCAGTGGATGTAGGTGCTCTACCTATATACGGCATATTCTATTTCCTATTTATAGCTTACTAGCAGCATCACGTTCTGCACGGTTTTTATAATCGTCTCTAGCTAATAGAGCATTGATCAAGCCGTCGTCTGTGGCAGGCATGTTCTCAACAGAATCATCTGCTTTCAAAACTGCTGTCGCTTCAATTGCCATGCGCTTCTTGCAGTTGTTGATTTTGCCAATAACTGCCTTCTGTACCCAATCATCAATATCCAAAAGGTCGTTTAATAGTGCCTTTTCATTATGATCAGATATCTCTACTGTAACTGTTAACGCCATGTTATTTTCCTCTCTATGCAAATAAACCTATACTGAAATAGCTCTCCGTTTGAACATCTGACTGTGATGCTCCACCGGCAAAATATAATTGAACGACAAGAGTATCACTGGCATCCATATCTATGATTCCGGTGAAACTTTGTCCCCACCGGGGAAGATCGGCACTAAATTTAGTATAGTCACGGATACTACTATTATAATTCCTATTAGAGGAAACAACGTACATGTGAACGTACGTCGCAGCAGTATCTAAATTATCTAAGCGCACATCAATACAAATCAAATACTTACCAGTTACAGGAGCGGTAAAGGTATTTGAAGCAAAATCTGAATTAACATCAAATCTTTCCGTACCCCAAACGACCTCAACATTACTATCGGCTGTTAAATTGTATTGTACACCAGCTGGATGGACCATTACACATGGTTGCAATGGTTTGAGGACAGCACCAGTTTCATCAAAGGACATATGAGTAGTCGTACCAACGGCTGATCCTAAACCAATCTTGAGGTCGTCATCAGTATCATCAAGGCCAATGTAGTAATCTTGAGCATTGCCATCGAATACAATCTTGGTGTCTTCTGCCGTCCCGTCGCCCACAGTAGTTGCGGCGGCGAGAGTGCTAGCGGAGAAACCAGTTGCAGTACCAGAATTGGCTATGGTGGCCCCGCTGGCGACAGCAAGTGTGCTGCCGGATAGAACGGTGAAGGTGTTAGCAGTAAACTGAAAATCATCAGCACCAGCAATACGGATATCTATCTGGTCATCTGTATCAGCAGTTATAGTTGTATCTGCATCAGCATCCAGAATAAGTTCTTTACCATCTAAATCTGCACCGGCGGCAGTTGACGGCGTAACTCCTAAATATGGCATGTTATGTTATCTCCATGATTGATAACGCCACATCGACAGCGCCGCTGCCGTACACCCGCAGGTAATCAGTCGTCTGCATCACGATCTTGTTCCCGCCCATAACCTCCAAACTAGAGTTGGCTGGGATCGCTGCATTCGTAATGACTTCAACATCGGCATTGGTTTCTGTATCAGACGTATCTGAGGACAGCGTGATCGTGCTTGTGATTGCACTGCTCGTCGTATTGCCGATCACCAGACCAATGATGACCGTCGTCGTGGACGAAGGCACCGTATAGACCGTAGCGAGACTGGTGACACCCGCCTTGGTTTTCAGTTTGAAGAGATTAGCCATCTAATATTCCTTTATTAACCGAGAGCGATTGCCATTGGGACGGCCTCAGCCGCAGCCGCCGATGATGCCGCAGCGGTCGCGCTGGTAGCAGCCGCCGTGGCACTAGATGCCGCAGCCGTTGCACTAGAAGAGGCCCCTGAAGCTGATGAGGCCGCTGCCGTAGCACTGGACGCCGCTGCCGTCGCGCTGGAAGAGGCCGCTGAGGCAGACGAAGCAGCCGCTGTGGCCGATGCCGCACCCTTCGTTGCGTGATGTAAAGCGGAATAGCTTGTGCCATCGACTGTCGCATCTTCGGGATTGATTGCCCATTCTTTGGCAGGACCTCTTGACGCCGTATCGGTAACGTCAGTGCCGCCTACAGCCCAGGATTTACTTGAGAAGTCCGATCCAGTAACAGCACCGTCCACTTTCACAGCGTAATCATCAGCCAACTGTGCGCTGACCGCAGCAGCCGCAGCCGATGTCGTCGCACTGGCGGCGTTTACGACGAGATCCCATTTGGCAACGTCTGTGTTAGATGAGATCGGCTGGCTACCGCTGCTGGTGTGCGCGGTGTTGCAGAAATAGATGTTATTGTTGCTGGTGTCTTTGATCAGATCGCGAATAACATACGCCGTAGATGCAGCCCAGTTGCCAGTGAACGTGCCCAGCTCTTGCGTCACGCTCAGCTCGCCACTGCTATCAAAGGCTAGTACTTTGCTGGCCCTGTCAGCCGCGTTCTGCGTGAACTCGGTCGAGGTCATGGTATTGGTGCGGGATAGCTTGATCGACCTGTCTACCTCCTCCTGCAGCTCCTGAGAGGTATGTGTGAGCTTGTCTAGGGCATCCTCATGTGTCGCCGCCGGGAATGGGTCATTCTCAACGTAGTCGGTGGCCTGGGTCAGGGCAGTAGCCCGTTTCAGCAGCACCGTTACGCCGCTGGCCGGTGCGCTGACAAACGTGACTGTGCCGCCGGATGCCGATCCAACCCCACTCACGCTATAGTGCGTAGACACAGTCTGCACTGTCTCGGTGCCGGTCGCGGATCGCAGGATCACGATAATCTCGCCCTGCGCGAAAATCTTAAACGTATAGGCGAAGGCTACAGTCGAGCCGTTGCCGGAAAAGCTGTTCGTTGTCGTCGTCGTTGATACGGTCATCTCACGCCCACTCTGCTCATTCCAAGTTCATGTAATTCTTCCAGGTCGTATACAGCCTGGGACAGGTTACTGTTTTCAGGCATGCCCAAAAGGTCTTCCAAGGCGGCGTCGTAAAACTTGCCTTCCAAATTACGGATCATGTTGATCTGATCATCTACGGTCGTATCTGTGTCGAACCAGATGTTACTGTCTACAAGCGTTTCCAAGGCATCGACAAACGTCTGGCCCTCGACACCTGTTTTCTTGCCTGCATATCGAGCCTGTTTTTTAGTAAGCGTGACCTCGGTCTTGGCCAACCTGACCCAGTCCGACTGCTGCTTCTTTGACAGGCCAATGCGCCTACCGCCGATAGTAATGGCATCACGCTTGCGGCTCAGCGGCACGCCCAATGAAACAAGTGTCGCCTCTAGCTCGGTAGGCTTGCGGCCTGGTATAACCTTGAGAGGCAATATCAGGTTAGCTATTGCCAGAACCGGGTTCTCATCGAACCGCACGCCCTTCTCTATCTCGCGGCCCAGCACGTCGTACTCCACCGCCATGTCTTCGGTCGGCCTGAAGTCGCCTGCATGCGCCGCCACGCTGTCTCTGGTCTGCAGCTGCCAGTATTCGCCCATCATGTTGCGAAGAGATTCAGCACTGGCCCACGGCCCCTTCGCCATACCGACCAGGCCGTACTGGAACTCGCCGTTCTTCTTCTCCATCGCCTCTACGTCTTCTATCGTGTAGAGGTCGTAGCTTTGCGATGGTGACCGCTTTACCGGGTCAAGCATGTTTGCGATGTTCCGGCCTGCAGATGAGAACGGTATCGGAAACGGCGTACCCGGTATTGTATTGCTGACCGGCGCATCAAGCAGGTAACCAGGGTTGTCGTAATCAATCGCCTTGTAGACGTTGGCCACGCCCATCAGAAAGGGCATGTTTCCGAAATATCCGACCGTCGCCGCAATGCCGTTGCTTATAATGGCAGACTGAACATCGGGATCTGTCGTCGTCCGCATACGCTCGGCAATGGATGCGCCGATGGCGATCAGGCCAGCGACCGGCCCGTAGCCGCCGTATGGCACATAGTTCAATTCTCCATTTGGCAGGCCGGTCTTTGCATCGTACAGCGGCAGCTCGTCGCCATCTTCATCGACCGGCCAATCATCGCCGCGAAACACCAGGCTATAGGGTTGCCATTTAGGGTTTGCAAGGCGCAGCCTCTGGCGTTCTTTGCGGTCAGTCGGTACGCCGCCCGTGATCCTGCCATCAAGGCCCATTTGATAGACGCCAAACATTGTGCCGGTGCCAAGGGTCACACGCGCCATCGCCTTCTGCATGGCAGCTGGGCCATTCTTGCCCAGAATGTCTGCGCGTCCCTTGGACATAATCCAGAAGGCTGGCGACCGCGCAATGACCTCAAGAACGTCATTAGTCGGCACCGTGATGAACGGCACAATCATCCGGCCAAAGGGATTACGCTGAATGACGCTAACCATCTTGCCCATCGTCCCGACCAATTCACCTGATGCCGACAGGTCTGTGGTCAGCGTTACTGCACGCGCTGCAGTATCCATCTCCTTGCCGACCGCTCTCGGATCGAGCATGATCATCAGCGCATCGTCCATCGCTTCCTGGTCTGTCTTGCCAGCTGCCTTCGCATTGTGGAATGCATGCTTGGCCTGGACGTGCAGCTCGCCGCCGTCCGACACGGTCTTCCAGAACTCATCGACGGAAAGCAAGGCACGCTGCGGTATGCGGATAACCCGGCCAAGACGGTCGATCCACTTGCCTGCCAGCCAGTGGGACATCTTCGAACTCTCATAGCCGCTACCAGCTGCGATTGATCTGTACTGATGAACGTCGAGCTTCGACAGCGCATCCGATGGCAGCTCTGTCCGCCAAACATCAGCCATGATTGACCAGCCATTGTTTATCGAGCGCGAGCTGCCATAGACACGGGCTGCAAGGTCACCCATGTATACGCCCTCTGGGTTGACCTCTTTACCTGCGGCTCGCAGGGCAGACCGATACAAGCCGCCGTAAAACCCGGCCAATACCTCCTCAGCACCGCGAAATATCATAAAGGTTGGAGTAGAGAACAAATTCTTGTACTGCGTGCTGACCCAGCTGAGCAGGCCGTTTACATAGACCTCTTGAAATACGCCGTTGGCTTTTGAGGCCCAACCGCCCTCTACATACTTATTGGCCTGCGATCTTCCGCCTGTCGTCAAAGCCTTTTGATAACCCTTGGCCAGCTTCATGGCTTCGCTCATGCCGCCATTGCCATTCAGCATATCCATTACCAGCTCAGGATTAATGTCGCTGCCAATCGGCTTGCGGAAAGACTGCATGGCACGCGCGATCTCTGTCTGCGCGCCCTTGTACTGCATCTGAAATCCAGCATGGATCGCCATCTGCCGCCGGAAGGCCAACAACTTGGCAGCATCGGTCGTGCCTGCTGCCGCCATGTCTATGATCTCAAGAGACATCCTGTCGAGTTCCTCGGCGGACTTTATTAATATCGTCCTGCCAGCTTCCATTTCCTGGTCGTTAAAAAGCTGGCCAGACTTACGGCGTAGGAACGTGCTGGTTACGCCGAGTTCATCAGCGAGAAGCTGCTGCGCGCCCCTGGTGGTGTCGTCCCAGGTCTGTGTGCCGCGCTTTACCGCATGGGTGGCAGTAGCAGTGACTTCAGATACTGCATAGATAAGTGCCTTAGCGCCGGGGCCGCTTAGTATTTTTTCAAAGTTAATACCAACGCTGCCGTCCTCGCCGCGAACGATGGCTTGCTTGGCCTGCTCCGCAGCTTCGACAATCTCCTCGGTCAAGGATTCCGGCATTATGGTCTTGGCTTCTGGATCAGTCGCCGCCCGGCCCATCCGCTGCTGTTGCAGCGCCTGCTGCGACCTGTGCAGGATATTAGCGTCTTCGCCCACTGCAGCCCGTGCAGACTGATTAGCCTCATCGAACCGCAGCTTGCCCTCTGGACTAAGAACCTGCCCGGCGACTTCTTCCTGACGCCCTCGATAGCTGAACGGTTTATCGGAAGGTCGCTTCAGATCGAGGCGCTCGGTGCGCGGTGTCGGTACAGCTTTACCAGCATCGCTCGGAATAACGCCCAAACGATTGAGCAGCCTGAAAATGCCACTGCCACCGCCAGCCACCTGCTGGTACTTCGGTTTCAGCACGTCGCCTGTCTGCGATGCCTGCTGCGCCTGATCTGCCGCGTTAACTGGTACGTTCATTATCTGCCCAATAAAAAAGGGCGCTCGAAAGCGCCCTGCTGGATTTATTTGGTTTGGCGTTAGTCGTCTGCGTCCGCTGCTGGCCGCTTCATGCTGCCAGTAACATAAAGGTCATGTGCCGTCCGGCCTTCTCCCGCCCGGCTGTTGCGGAGCATCTGGGCTATTTTGCTGTCCTTGCCCCACCTCGTTTCCGCGTACTTCACGTCGTCCTCTGAGGTACTCATCGTAATCATCCTTAAAGAATATTTTGGTGTCATAGTCTACCACAGATGCATTAGAAATGTCATCAAACTGTTCCATTACAGTTTCAAGTACTTCCATATACTTTATTCTAATTTCCGCCATCTTCTCTACCCGTCGCGCAGCATCGAAGGTATCGTCATATTCGGGGATGTACTGCATACGGATGCCAGTGATGCCAGCGGTATCCCCGCCGCCTGCCATTGCCTGGACGTTGATGCGATCCCCCTGACGCATATCAGTGACAAAGGTAAAGCCGTCTATGTTATTTGCGTTGAGTAATTCAGTGACCCTGTTAACGACATCCATGTCAACGCGACTGCCGAAATATATCTCGATGCCAGGACGGGCGTTCTCATGCGTTTTTTCCACGACCTTAGAAATAAAGACGCTGTCCTGGTCATGCTTTTTACCCATCTCCACCAAGCGGCGTGTAAGTGGTGCCGGGTCAAAATTACGATTGGTTACAAACTCGGCATCAAGAGCGCGCTCGTCTGCGTTCATAAACCGACCGTGCGTGTTCGTTAGCTTGTAGCCGACAACATTGGTGTCCGCCCGTACTACGTCGTCAAACTCAGCGGCCAATTCTGCTTGCTCATAATTACTGGGCACCAGGTCAGGTCGTTCGCGGGAAACACCCAGCGTTGTGCGCTGCAGATCAGCCTTGCTCGCTTCAACATCCAAGCTGCCGCCTTCGCCTGCTTTGCTCGTCCACCTGCTGCCATCAGCGTGACGGCCTTTAGCCCACTTCTCTTTCTGCATGAACCAGGCAACAGCCTGCAAATCATCCGCGCCTAAATCACCAAGGTCCGACCGGTAGTTTTTGACAAGTCCAGAAGAATTGATGCGCTCAGCAGCACGGGCAAATATTTTCTGGCCAAAGGCAAACTCGCCGCCTATGCGCGGCTCACCAAGCGTGGAATGGGTAAGATGCTTGCCGCCGACCGCTTTCTCTGCAGGCGGCGCTATACGCGGCAAGCCTGCAGCTTCGCGAAGATACCTAGCAGCCCATACATCAATCGTAGCGTCGTTGGTGTAACCAATAAGGTTGCCGGTAAAGTTTATTGTCTTTGGTGATTTGCCAACCTTGATTTGGCGGAACAAGTCGAGCAATGCGCCTGTAGCTGCCGGACTATTAGCGTTGAATAATGCGCCAGCTGCTGAACGAATTAGCGGGAACTCGCCTGCCTTTTCCAGTTGGTGCAGGGTTGCACCACTCATAGACTGGCCCTGCTCAACGCGCTTTGCATATGCAGCAATCTCGGCGTCGTAGTCGCCCCGGCTAAATCGGCGCAGCACTTCCACCGAGTTTTTCCAGTTTTCCTTTACGCCAGTCTGTGCGCTGGTGGAGCCAAGCAAATCAGCAAAGACATCGCCCATGCCGCCAAACTCCTTGCGGAGCCTGTCGCGCATGGCTCGATACCATTTTGCCTCTTCGATAATGGCGATAGCAGCCTTGTCGCCATTCTGCGCTCGCGCCACTATGGTGCCGACATCGTCCACCAGCTGTTCTGACAACTGTGTTTCCCAGTTCGCTGAACTGACGCCAGCAGGCGGCTTGTGAAAATTGTACGCCGGTTGCTTAAATTTAATGGACTTAAATGTGCCGTCCTTGGACAGCGTGATCCCAGCAACGCTGACCTCTTCCCATCCCTCATCAGGGTGGTATTTATTCTTGATGCGTATTGCCTCAGCTCGCGCTTCTGCATTCAACTTGGTGCCGCGATTCACAGCCTTGTTAATAAAGCCGCCCTCTTTCCGAGTCAGCCCTAACACCCGCAAGATTTTAGAACCAGCACCAGCCTCAGCATCGTCCGGCGCTAAAACACCAGCCGCAGTCGCCATTGCCAGGACGGCCTTGCCAGGCCCGGTCTTGAGAAAGGCATTGGCTTTTCCGATTCCAGAAATCAAACCGCGTATTACACCCTCGCCAAGACCTAGAACGACAAGCGCCTCAAAAGCCTGCTTACTTCTAGCGGCATACGCATTTTCATTGCCGGGATCGGTCGCCAGCCAATCCCTGATTGTTTTTAATGTTTTGTCATCCTCGTCGGCATCGATTAGATCATTTATTAGCGTTGCGTCTTTGGGCGAGAATGCGAGGAAGCCTGTAAGGACTTCGGCGACAACCGTCGCCCGTACCATAGGCATCCCAGCTTTGATTAACAGGTTCCTGCCAGCAATCGCCGGGAATACCAGCTGAGCGCCGATCTGAGCAACGGAGCCAGCTACGTCAGCCACCGGATGGTCTTTCATAGTTTGATTACGAAACTCATCGACCGGCTTGAAGAACTCATCGATGCTCGCTTGATGCTGTGGGAAAAATGCACCCCAGGCATTGCCCGCCAGTTTGGCAAAGCCTATCGCTATATCTGATGGGAGGGCGTTTAGCCCAACCTCTAAATCAGCCATACCAGCGCCGAACTGCTTTACGAAGCTCTCGTCTTCCTCTGGGTAGGCATCGCTTTCCTCAAAGGCCAGTGCGGCGTTTTCCCTATTCTTTGCTATGTAATCATCCGCCCATTCACGACGCCTTTGCTCATTTCGATCAAACCAGCTCGACCCATCGCCTTCACCCTCTGGCGCTGGTTCCACGTTATTCAGGCGGATCGCCACCTCATCATCCGTATCCCTGCCGATGATGCCGTAGGTCGCTTCCTCGCCATTGTCATCAATAACGGTGTCGGTGTCGGCAAAGTCCATCGGGTTGAGCGTGTTTAAGCTCTGCATCAACTCGGCGTTTTCAGACCGCTCGATCTCGTTGAACGCGTCTTCCTCCAAGTTCGCGTATCCGTAAAGACCGCCACCGCCAGCAACTGCCATAGCCCCTCCACGGCTTTTAGCAAAGTCCCAGTCTGCCTGCGATATTTTCTCGTCACCGAGCTTAGTTGCTGGCTGCGGATCGGCGTAGTACTCGACCTTGTCAAGTACGCGCTTGCCAAGCTCCACTGCTTTTGATGCTGCAGTCATATCATTGTCCCGCCGGTATAGTTATATTGACGCCGAAATCGTTCATTTCATTTAGCGTTTGTATTACCTGCAATGCTCGTCGCTTTTTTCGCGTATCCTTACCATTATTTGCCAGGAATAGTTTCGCGCGCTTCAGCGCATTCATTTCGGGTCTATCTGGGATGGGAGCCAGAACCTCGCCCCAGTCTTTGCGACTTAGATTACGGGCGAACTCGGCTTGCAGGTCTTTTACGAGAACGCCGATTTCTTCCTCTATAAGTTTGTTGCCTTCGGCGACAACATCCTGATAAGTAGCTGCCGGGTTGGCAATCTCCCACTTCTCTAGCTTATTAACGGCCCTGTAATAAGCAGCCCGGCTCTGTGTTTCCTCAAAAGTCTCTTTCTCATTCATGTTTTCGGTAAACTTAAACTTCGATACCATGATCCTCTTAGCTTTGACCATGCCATCTGAATGCTCTGTGACAACCTTCGCCAGCCATGATCTGTAAACGGGTTCCGTTAAGTTCCCTTTCTGAGCTATAACTCTTGCGTGCGTCAGCCTGTTGTTAAGATCATCCGCAGACAATGCAGTTAATGCGCTTTCCTTGGAACCCTGCGTGCTTGTCCTGAACACCGTCTCATCCGCCTTGTCTGCGAACCGCGTATCGCCAAGGTCGCCAAGAAATTCCTGGGCATTATCAATCTTAGCTTTTGAGTCGAAGCCGCCTTCCGTCAGCAAGCTCTCGTAGTATTTCTTCGCTGTCTTCAGATCAGGGGCGCTGTAAAGCCGCCCCGTGTCTATCGCTATCCCCCTCTTGGCCAGCTTCTCAGCTCGATCCGACTCCTGCCGCTTATGCGTATCAATAGTATGTGACGCCTTCTCCATGCGAATTGTGATCGCGGTCAGCCCCTTTTGGCCAACGGCCTTGGCGAGTTTATAAACGACGCCATCCTTTAGCGTGCCGTTTTTAAACCTATCAACGATGTCCGTTGCGCCGCCAAATCTACCTCTGTTGCCCTCCATGTGGCGGCGCAGGATCGTCTCAAGGGCGCTAGCAGCCCAGGTTCTCTGAGCTTTGACGGCATCCGCCGTATTTATAATGCCGCGTTCGGCTAATTCAGCGAAGCCAAAAACGGCTTGCTTTGTTGCGTCATAGCGACGTTCGTAGCTCAGCCCCAGGTCAGAAGCAGTCGCAGCATGACCATCAGCCTTGAAATGGGCGTCTGCAACGGCGGCGGAAATCAGCTTGGCGTCATACGCTTTAAAAAATTTCCCGCGAGAGTTGTACGATGTTGGCCCAGCCGCCTTGGCAAACAGCGACTTGGCGTAGCTCGAAGTTAAGCTATTGTTCCACTTGTCGTACAGACGTTGTGAGTTGGCCGTGTAATGCGTCTCGGCATCGCCTAGTGGTACGAACTTTCCTGTGCGTAATCTTTGTACTCCGTCCGCCTCACGCTCAAGGTTCAGCAAACTCTTTTGGAACCCCGTATGCGCGGCGGTGGCTTTTGATGCTGCATTAATCTGTGCCCGTTCTTCGCCAATGCGCCCGACAACCTCGCCCAGCTGGGCCACGGCCCGACCGACCACGCTCTGGTCCGGCGCACGCAAAGACAGCGGCTGTGTCTGTGGCGTGACGCGCGCGGTCTGCGACCGGAAGATTTTAATTTCTGCCATTACGCATACTTCGCTATCTTCGCACCGCCAGCCATCAGCGACGACCCGGCTTGAATGTAGCCAGCCGTCCGTTTGGCCTCGCCGCCTATCCGTACATTGACGGCGTGGGCGCGGAACCCGGCAGCTTGGTCTTTTGTATCGCGTCGGCCTTGTTCTGCATTGTAGCGGCGGAGGTAGATCTCTTTGTCAGCTTCCTGGGCCGACTTCATAGCTACCTGCATTGGCGTCCCGCTGTAGGCGTAGACACCGCTCTTCGTTCTGACCACCTCCTGTTGCTTGGCGAAGTCGGTATAGTCCTCGATAAAGTCGATCTCTTTCCGCGCGTTTTCGGCCACCAGCGTCTCTGCTTTGATGTCCGCGCTCTCCGCATTGCGTTCAGCAACGCTGGCGTCGTAGTCCGCCTGCTGCTTTGCAGCATTAGCTGAATAGATCGCGCCGCCAACCGCCAATGCGGTACCGGCGACCATCAGTGCCATAGCCATATCAGCGACCCTTCGGCATTGTTATAGTCTTGGCAACCCGCATGTAATCCATTCTATCGGAGCCGTATTGCTTCATTACGCCCTCGTCCTTCATTCCCAGGTAGCGCGCAAAGCGCCTGGCAGCAGGCCAGTCAGCCCGAACCACTGCCTGTATTCTGTGCAGCTCATGCGCCTTCATCAATTCATCTAGCTTGCGCCTGGTCGCCCTGGCACCGGCCATGACGTTGTTGTTCAAACGCCAGGAGCCAACGAACCAGGCCTCACTGACGCCCGGCCATATCTTGATCAGACCGGCACTGCCAACCAGGTGGCCGTTCTCGATCCCCGTGAAGGCCATGTCTGGATTAACCAGGTCGCCAATCCATGCAGACCAATCGTCAACTATTTCCGGGCAACCCTCATTCAGATCATCAGCCAGTAATGCCTCGGCATGGGCTGGTACGAATGGGATCAGCCTCACTCGTCAAACGTCATCAGCCGTGGATAGACTGCCAGGACCGTAAGCGGCAGGGCTTGATCCTGCCGCACCACAATAAAGCCATCAGTGTCATATCCGCCATCGAACTCGACATCCTTGTCGCCGGTAAAAAGCGGAACCGGCAGGCCCATCTCATCGGCACTGGAGCGGAACGGGATCAGATCCAGCTGTGACGTTGACTGCCCGACCTTGACGCCGACCGACCTGTACAGCCGTACCGTCACGTCATGTATGCGTTTGGTCTTGCCCTGGCTTGTACCCTGCGCCGAACCCTGGTCGATCCGCATGGTCTGTAAGGTCGAGGCGTAGCCAAGGCCGAAATGTCCATACGTCGTCGTCCTGTCCAACGTAACCGCGCCGGACGCCACCGTCTTGTTTGGATGCGTCGAGCCATTGGTCAATATGGTAATGGCTTCGCCTTCCAGGTGGCTAAGGCCGGATATGCTTGACGATGCAGAGCCGGAAAAGCTCAGACCGCTATCGACAAAGAATGCATCTTCAACATTCGAGCCAAACTCAAAGAGATTAAACCATTCTATGTAGCGTTTCGTTGCCCCATTGATCGTCCGCTTGACGACAAGGTAGATCGCGTCTTCGTTCAGATCGCCCGGCACCACGGCTATGTTTTCAACAACGGCGTATGATTCACTGGTGACCGCCAGTCTTGTCGCATCCGTACTCTTCACTGTCAGCGGATCGGTGCCGGTCTTCAGTGTCTCGTAGATCGTGACGACGTTGGCCGCAGGGTTCGCCACCGTGAAATCGGTGTGTGCATTTATGGCCGTATAGATATTATCCGCCGTCGTATCATTGCTCTCGTTTGGCCGCCAGCCGTTATCCTCGGTCGGCGCACTGCCGCTGGATGCCTCGGACGTAAAGGTCACCAGCGTGCCGTCCGACTTGGTCAGTATAATGTCAGTACCGACATCGATGTTGGCGTAGTCCGTAACCGTGACGGTTGCAGCGCCAAAGACGCCGCCTATCTTGTGCTGGTGCCAGGCTACGACGTTCTCCTCCCGGCGGTAGGTCATGCCTGCCAAGATGCCGTTGATCAGAACCGACCAGATAATGTTGTCCGGCTCCTGCTGCAGTGCGACCTCCTTGATGCCGCTCTCCGTAATATGCTCTGCCAGGATCGTCAGGTCCGGTGCAGTATAGCTATCGGTATCGAAGTTGTAGGTCAGCTCTCTGAGCTTACGCTTGGCTCGCTGAACGAACAGGGTTGCGTTGGCCACCTGTACAGGCTGGATGTCAGCCGTGCCATATGTCGCCTGCCGCTTGATCTGGATGTTGGTAGGCGTGATGGCGGCATCGCTGTCGCCAGCCCTGGCGGCAAACTCACCGCCGGACGTGCCGACCAAAAGCGACCGGCCCGATGCCAGATACCTGATGACGTTAACCTGGTTGGAGCCGATGGTGTAGATCATCGCGGCTGCATCATCCGTACCAGCCGTGAAGTTTTCAAAGTCTCCCGAAACGCTGAAGAATAATGTCTGCGGCTGGTTCGCCGTGGCGGCAAAGACCAGGCGCTGTTCGTACAGCGTCACGGTAGACGGGTAGCCGGTCGTCGGACTAAACGCCCCCAGCGACCAGTCCCGGTCAGCCGTCAGATCGCCAACGATTGTAATGCTCGATGATGCCGCTTCTGCCGTCACGTCATCGGATGGTGCCAGCAATATGGTGTCTTCGGTAACAGACACCGACAGGTACGAGCCGTTGTTGGCAGAGGTGCCTGCGCCGGACACCGTGATGTTCATTCCCGTCTTGAAGCCTTCATCGACAAAATTCTTGGTGCTGTCGGTTATGCGGTCATTGTGTTCCAGGCCGGTCGCGCTGGGGTCGCCCTCATGTAAAGCTATCGTAGACGCCGTATAGCTTGGCTGCAGCTCTGTCCGCAGGTCTTCGTTTTCCTGCACCGCTGCAGTGACGACAGTCGCACTGGTGTAGGCTGTGATCTTGGCATAGCCATTATGCAGCTTGACCAGCCTGCCAACGTCAGTCGATGCAAAGGTCGATGCGCTTGCCGTAATGGTAACGCTGCCTGTCCGCGCACTAGCGGTCATCGTCGTCGTCGTCACGTTCTGGTCTTGCATCGGGCCGCGTATCAGACTGATGTCTGCAATCGTCCAGGCCGTATGGCTGGTGCGGCTGATCTTCCGAGGCGGATGATCGGGATGCACCACATACATAACGTCCGCCGACTGTGCGAACTTCAGTTCCGGCAGCTCGGCCTCGGTATATGTCGTTACGACCTCGACCTCCGATCCACCGCTTTCTATAACGCCGCCGTCCTTCAAAATCCTGAAGTAGCTTGGCCCGAACTGCAGGATGTAGGTCTGCTCTACGTTGAACTCAAATGGTATCAGCCGCGCGGCCTGGGCGCTGCTCTTCACCTCCGCAACAAAGATCGTGCCAGGCCTGCGCGATGCGCCGCCGTGGGGATGCACGACCATATTGCTGAGCGTCTTTGCACCCGAAAAATATTTCTGCAGATCAACCCGGCCATCAAGACGCGGCGATAGCTCGCCAGCCGTGAAGTCGGTTAATGCTGCCGCAGCCTTCGGCATGGTTAGTACCTGGCAGCTATAAAGGTATTGGCTTCGATGCTGCCGGTATCAGAAACCTGATCCATACTGCCCGGCATGCCCTCGGTCGCATCAACGAACCTGGCTTCGCTCAACTTCGAAAAATAGACTTGCAGCAAACTGTTGCTGAGAACAGAGCTGGCAACTAGCGGGTAGGCAATCTCAGACGCCAGCCGGGCCGCGAGGGCATCGATCAGCAGGCTATCGTATTTCGCGGTGTCAGTTTCCCGCTTGATGTAGATTAAATTAAAGGCGCTGTCGTCAGTCAATATCTTGCGGCCTTCCACCTTGAATACCGTATCCAGATATTGCGCCTGCAATACCCGCAGGCAGTCGGACGGCAAGGTGTACTGATAACTGAAATCAAATGCTGGAGCCGTGCTGTCGGATGCCAAGTCGGTTCTGGCAATCAGGCAGTTCCAAGGGTGCGCCCTGAAGACGGCATCGCGTACCGGCTCATACCGCTGGTTCAAAAGGCGCGCTGGTTTGCTGTCCTCGGTAAGCGACGTGATGTTATTGCCGCCAACGTGGTTCAGCGCGGAATTGCAGATATCAACAACAGACATGCATATCTCCGATAGAGTGGCGGCTGGCCCATGACAGGCCAGCCGCTGCACTCAGGGTTTAGTCAAGCACATACATCATCATAACGGAGATGGTGCCGGTGCCAGCGGCACCGCCCATCGTAACCGTGACGATAAACTCGTTGTTCTTGGTGTCGCCAGAGGTATCAAGGTCAACCTCCGAGAAAGCGCCAAGCGCAAGAGTTGCAGCAATGTCAACGATCTGTGCTGACGTGGAGGCCGCAGCCGCCTTGTATTCGTCAGCGTCGAGCGCGACAGTCGTGCCTGCACTGTTAACGTAGGCCGCATGGCCTACGGACAGGGTGGTCGAGCTGGCAAGCGCATCATGCCCCAGCGTGCCCGATATGATACGCGCCCCATCGGGCAGAGCGAACATTTCAACCACGTCGCCGGAAGCGAGAGAGGAAGCCTCGTAAGTGCCATAGGCAACTCTTACGCGACCGCCAAGCTCGTTAGCTTTGACTTGATCGGCAGGATCGTTCTGATCAAATGTGGTACGTCCAGTTGAATAAACAGTAGCCATTGTTCATTCCCCCCCTACGCCGATTCATCGCAAAGAATCGAAATTACCTTCTCTTCTTCCATGCGGGTCGCTCCAAACTGAGCGCAGTAATAAACCTGCGTGGAATAAGATTTGTCGGCTCTTTCGTCTATGCGACTTACAACGTCTTTGCCTACGCCAAGTTTGATGCCGTCAGCCGCCCATGCAAAGCAAGTGCGGATGTTCGACGCCACGGCCAGTCTTGTCGAAGTGATAAATTCAAAACCGAGGAAGCTGTTGACATCGCCTTGGGCGAGAGCTTTGACGGTATTGAAATCTGACGACGTAACTGACGTGATGCCCAACAGGGCCTCAATCTGTGCCGGTGCTACAACGATGTAGCGTTTGATGCTGGGATCGACATCAGCCTCATCCAGTATCTTCTTGGCACTGAGCAACTTTGTCACTGACATATCTGCAGACCCGTGGGCGATGATATTGCCAGCTGGCAAAGATGTTGACGTGCTACCGGCTTTGCCAGTCTTGGCAGTTCCGGTGGCGGCGGTGATGATGACATCATCCATAGCCCGGCCCATTGCGAAAGCAGCGGCCCTTGCATATACCGATGTCGGGTCAGCGAGTAAACGGACCTTGTCAGCCGAGTCGATCAAATCAGCCCATTCGTACTCGTCCATCGTGACCATACGCCTGGAGTGCGGTGACTCCATCAATGGCGTATCGCCGTGACGACTCGTGCGTTTTTGCGCTGAAGTACTACCGACCTGGTCGAAAAAGCCCTTCTCGCCCGTAACGCTCTCTTCCGAGACTGCGCTACGCAGTTTGCTGCCCATTTGCTGTGACAACAGATCGATATTGCTACCGAACTGCTGCACAAAGGCAGTAGTTACCTGTGTGGACATATTAACCTCCGATCCACGTTGAAAGGATCGAAGAGCTACCCAGCGGGATGCTGGACTATTCTTGCGTTTAACGTCCGCTTAGACGACGCTGCTTTAGCGTAAGCAGCAGGACCGTGAGGCTACCCTGCGATGGTGAACTCTCGGAGACGCATGGCCTCGTTGACATACCAGTCGTGTTCTGGATGCCGCTCTGACCAATACGGCGATTCTGGTGCCGTGATCTCCCGTAACTTACTGTGGGCTTCGTCCGGTGCCATAACACCGCTGCCCTTACTCCCGGCGAAACTATCCTCGCCGGTCTTCTCGGCAATGAACTGGCCCACCTTGCTCATCAACTTGACGACCGCGGGGTTGTCACCCAGCAGGCTACCGTCAGACATTCGCAATTCGGCCATGTCCTCTGCTTCGAAATTCGCTAATACCGCACTGGCATAACCAATGCGCTGATCATATGCCTGGCCCCATTCGCGCTTCAGCTCCAGCTCCGCTTCGTTGCGGGTCTGAGCGACAGCATCGGTAGCCAGCTGTGTTCGACTGCCCTGCATTTCATTGTATGCGGTCAGTAATTTCTGTGCTTGCGGCCCCGACAATCCCACGTCGTGGCTGGTTTTCTTGAACCACTCGACCATACCGTCATCGGCATCGACGCCCTCGCCCATCGTCAGCTCGTAGCCATTGGCATCTGCCGGACGGCCCAGCTTGTCGTAGACCATGTTCCAATCGTCGGACGTTGCCCACTGCCCCGGTATAGGCACCTTGTCGGCACCGACCATAGACTGAGCATGCAGGTAGCCCTTGGCCAGGCCACCGACATCCTTGATCGAGTCCAGTGATTTGTGATCTCTAATCTCTTCCGGCAGGCTTGCTTTCCAATTACCCCCGGCATCCGTATTCGCTACAGACGGTGCTACCTCTTGCGAGACATCCGCTACCTGTTCTTCGGACATGTGTCTTATTCCTCTATGGTTGTTGTCGGTAAATCTCTGTTGTCCTCTTGCAGCATTGTGATGAGCGACAGCACGATTGAACGCTGGCCATCCCGATACGCTGTTTCATGTGTATCGCCAGGTGCATGTACCGGCGCGTGAAACCAGAAGCGGGTCTTCAAGTCATCAATAACCCTCTGCCCATCTTCCGTTTCGAAGACGCGCCGGTACATCTGGTGTAATTCATCCGGCGTCATTCTGCGGCCTGTTGCGGTACGGCACCGGCCTCGATGATGTTGCCGACATTAAGAGCCTTTGCCATCGGCGCTGCAGCTCCTGCAGTCTCTGCTACCTGCTGCGCCTGCGCCATCTGCTGTGCCTGGGCCTGTTCCTGCTGCCGCTCGACACGTTTCTGGTAGACCTCCTGCTCACCGCGTATTGTCGTCGCCGGTACGCCAAGCACCTTGATCAGATGTTTGACCATGCCATCGGTGTCCAGGTAATCGAGGACGCCCTGATCGACCTCCGCCAAGGGCATCAGCATTTCGAACATCCGCATTACGGATTGTATGTCACCGCCGCGTTGGGCCTTGGCCAACGGACTGACGTATTCGATGTCGGTTTGCATGTCGTCGGGCCATTCTTCTGGCGGCATCGGAAACTCGCCCTGCTTCTGCAAAATGTGGAAAGTACGATCTATCAGCGGTTGGAGCAGCTCGGCCTGTAACCTGCCAAGGACCGGCCCCAGCAGACGCATCTTCTCTTCGGTACGCTGTATCACCTCGGTCGCCGTCATGGTCTGGCCGCCGGTACCCATGATCAGCTGATCGACGTAGAACGCCTGGCGGATTGCATCCCGGCGTTGTTCTTCCATGTTGAGGCCGAGCGGGTTGTTGGCACCGATATTGAGCGGCTCCAGCCTGTCCCGCGTTCCTGCCCGGTAGAAGTTTAAGCCACCGGGCACCGTGCGGATCGGCAGCATGAAGCCGTCGTCCGGCACCATCAAGGGCGGATCGACCTGCTTCTGCGCCGCGCGGATCGTGACCTCGGACATCTTGTTCAACATCTTGATGTCGGGCAAGGCACTGCTAGCGGGTGATCTTCCGTAGCCAAGTTCAAAGCTGGACTTCAAATACCTGGGGCACAAATACGGCATTTCTTCGAAGCCGGATTCGGACAGCACGATCTTCTCGTCAGGGTTTATGTAGCAAGACTGGTACGGCATATTCATACTATCGTATTGCGTAACGTCGCGCTCATCTCGCGGCCTGACGACGTGAACCAGTGTCACCTCTTCATACGGATCTGTCTCGGCCATCTTCTCGATGCGCTGGCCAACGGTGCTGCCCCAACGGGCATAGGCGGCTCTGGCGCTGATCTTGAACTTGCGAAACACAGTATCGACGCGGCCCTGGTCATCCTCGCTCAGAAAGCATTCGGATATGTGCCGGGTTGAAAACCTGATCTTTTGCTCTTCATCACGCTCGACCAGCATGATGCCGGTGCCGAAAGTTATCAGGTCATGGTACAATTCATGGATCTGCTCTTGAAAGTTTGACCTGGCAAAGGCCTGGTACATTTTCTCGGTCGCGCCTTCCAGCCATTCCTTGGCCGTATCGTCGGCATCGAAAGCCGGATCTCGATAGCGCAGCGAGAACCAGGGCGTGGATGCATTTGTCAGCATACCGTGCAGGGATGCGCTGAGCAGCTCAGCCGCGTGAACGGCAGTAGCATCGAACAGCCTGTCCGTTCGCTTGTCGCCGGGTGATCTGTTAACCGTGATATCTGCCTTGCGCGGCACGACGTAGTCGGCAATGTCCTGCCACAAGTCTTCCCACGTCTGCCTTTGCGTCTCCAAAGTGGATAGACGCTTGAGCAGCGTGACCGCCATCTGGTCTGCTTCAGCCATACGTTAACCGCCTAGTAAAGTTTTTCTTGGTAAGGACCGCGTCCGCCGTGCTGGCACCGCTGGCCCCACCACGCCTTGTGGGCTGGTCAGAATAGTCCGCGTCCGCCGCCGCCGTCGAAGCAAAGTCCCTGGCGCAGCAGATGCCGCCTTTGGCGATACCGTGGGTCCGGCAGGCTCTTCCGCCGCCGGGGCAGTGGTGACGCCGGTATCTGTAGCCGGTGTTTTTATTAACGGTGGTTCAGTCTCTCCTGCCGAGACAATCTCAGGGAGCGGCGTTACTACAGGCTCTGGCGGTCCTTCTGGACCGCCCTCTGGGCCTTCGCCTGGGTCGTCCCCCGGCGATGCCGCCAGACTGCCCGGCGGTGCATTGTCCAGAGCCGCAGCGAGGCCCAGAATGCCCATACCCGGTACTATGGCACTAAGGCCCATCATGGTTGGGTCTTTTTCGACTGCCTTATTCAAGCCAATTTCCATAGCCTCGCTGAAACCCATTGGCTCGCCAGCGTCCGGCGATGGGCCTATCCCCTGACCCATGCCCGGCGCACCGGAAGCGGTGAAGCCTGATTGGCCCTCGTAGCCTTCAGGGTCCATCATCGATCCGTCATCAACCCCAATGCCACTAAAGGTATCGGGATCGTAGGATGGTGTTTCTGGCTCAGGATCATCAAAACTTGCGCCTGCATCGCCGGGACCGCCATCGCCGCTCATCGGCTTACCGTCCCAACATGCTGTACGACGCCATCGCCATAGGTCCGCGTCCACCTGGCGCGTTTGGCAGGCCAGTCGTTGGCGTCCGCCTTTGCGCGGAGTGATTTGCTGATCTGTCTGGTGATTTTCATAATTCCGCCCCAGGGAGCCAAGCAGTCAATAAGCCAGATGCGGGAGTAGTCCCCGGCATTCCAGTCATTGGACTGCAGCTTTCTTGTTCTGTTCAGGAAACCAGTCTCTGCTTCCTCGGTCAGGTTGGCCCAGGAGACAAAGCCCAGCAAAATATCCTCATGTGCCAGGGTGTAATACTGGCCGAGCAGGATCGGCGGCACGAACAGCCGGTCGAAGTCAGCCAGGGTATATGACTTGTACACCTCAGTACGCATGGCCATGTAGAAAATCCGGCCATAAAGCGAGGTCAAGTCCTTGTAGTCACAAATTGGCCAAATCCGAAAAAAGCGTTTTCTTCAACTTTTTTTCTCGCAGTCTTCCGCCAATAAAATTTTCTCAATTACGCCTTCGCGGCCCCGCCAATCAGCGTCGGCCGCAAAACAGGCGCATCATCGAGCAAGCCCTGCGGACTGGTCAGTATCGTCGCCTTGCCGTACTTGCCGCGCTTTCTGATCAGCCGCCGCCGTTCCTTTTCCTCTACGCTGCGCGCCCTCTTCGCCGCTTCCGGCCTGACGGTTTCACCTTCGGCAATGTCGTCTTCGGTAATCGGGTCGTAGGGGTCAACCTTCTTGTCGGCAACATCCGTTGTCCTTACCACTGGCTGGACAGGCACGGGGGGCGGGGCAGGAGGCGGAGGCGGTGGCGGGTCCGGCGAAAGAAAGCTCATTATCTATTCCTCGCAGTCGCAATTCTCTGGCGTGCAGTTTACACAGCCGCAATCGTCAGGGCATTTTTCGCATTCGCAGTTATTGCAGGGCATGTTGATCCTGTGTAGTTGCGGCCAGCGGACTATAGGTATTGTCGGCAAAGGCCTGTGGCGGCGTTCGATCTGCACGCATCTCGCGCAGACCAACAGCTAAATATCTAAAAGCATCAGAATAATGGCTAGACCAGTCGTGGATTGGCGATAGCCGGAAGGCGCGGGTCTTCTGGTTGTAAGCCCTATGGTACTGCCGCAAGGCTTCCAACAGGGGTTTACAGGCATCAGCATCGAAGATGCACCTGGGCAGCAGCAGCTGGGCGGCGTGAATACCGTCTTCAAGACCAAGTTTGGGGACAACGCGGAACGTCAGACCAAGATCATATGCTATTTCGCGTCTACTTTTCCCTGTCCCCAGTTCTCTAACTTCAAGGTCATGCGGCCCATTGTGCGTGCCATACAGATAGCCACGCGACCTAAGTAGCTCAACATAGTGCGGTAGACCCTCATTACGGGCCTCGTAACAATCGATAACACGAATAGACCCTCCGCGCGTTTGCTGTGTAAATATTATGGCCGTGCTGTCGCCAATGCCCAAGTCCCACCAGGTATCGACCTGTAGCGATGGATCATACGGGCAGTCTCCGATGCGGTCGTCATCGAGAGCTGCCTGCATCTCCTTGCCGTAGATCGAGCCTGGTACGTTAGCAACCCAACTACACTCAAATTCCTGCTGGTACTGATCCTGCGTCATCATAGACGCAGCAGCTTCCAGCTCCTCGGCGTCTACGACGCCAGTCTCGGATGCCCTGTAAACCTTGGTATACCAGGCCTTGTCGCCTACAGCGCGCTCGTACAGGTCATAGAAAGCATTGTGACCTTGCGGCGTACCGATAAACAGCGCCTTGCCCTTGCGATCCGATAATGCCGGGCGGACAATCTCAGGAAACAAGTTTTCAGGCATCATGGCCATCTCATCCAGGACCGCGTAGTCCAGGTAGATGCCGCGAAGGCTGTCAGGGTTCTCAGCGCCCAGCAGCTGGATGCGGCTGGAATTGGGCAGATCCACGCGCAGCTCCGTCTCATGGAACTTCACGCCAGGTATATCTGCAGCGAATTGCTTGCAATAATCGAAGGCGACCATCTTGGCCTGCCGGAAGGTGGGGCCGATGTAGGCAACGCGGGGGTTGGGCTGCTTGCATAACACGGCGTGACGTAACAGGTGATTGATCGCCATCACCGTCTTGCCGAACCTGCGGTGGCAGATTACGACAGCCCATCGGTAATCATCCAGCGCGCTGTGCAACTCTGCTTGCAAGGGGCGCGGTGTGTAGGGGATGGAGATGTTCGTCAATGTGTGTGAGCCTCCCTTGGGCCGGGATAATTAACGCTACAGAGCCGCGCCCTGTTTTTCGGGGGGTACGGGGGTCAGATCTTGAAAAAAAAAGCAGAAGATCAAGGCATTCTTTAGGGTCAGAGGAACAAATCCTCCAGCCAGGCAATACATATCAATGGCTTGGCTTTCCCAGTCGTGGCTCAGTCGCAGAAACAAAAGCTGGGGGTACCTCGCTCACTCTATTGATGGACCGGATTGAGCTGCCGATCCAGCCGCTCGGCCCCCGCGCGTAGCTCAGTCTGACACAACATTACACACACAGTTCTATTGTCTCTCCTCAGCCTCAGCCTTCAATCTCTTAGCAGCCTCGACACATTCTATATGCAGCTCTTCGATGTCGCCTGTCACCTTGCTATCTAATAGTATTCTGGCCAGTTCCCATCGAGCCTTGTTCGCATTTGACAGCTCATCTAATAGAGCCATCCGAACCTCGATGCTTAGCACGTCGGTAGCTACCTCTACCTTTCTTCGGCCTCACCACTTGCAGCTTATACTGGCCTGAGCGCAACGACCTGGCCATCGGATTGCTTCTCCTCAGCTGTCTCAGCCTTGACCTCGACCTCGCCATTGCTCCAGCTCAATGTTATCGCTCCGCTGCCAGCTGCGTCGGACTTCTTATCTCTCAGTCCATATGGCTGCATCCTGGCCAGCGTCCACTTCAAGCTGTCAATCTCCAGCCTACGGCGCTGTACCTCAGCATTGACCACTCTGGGGTCCAGCACGTCCGGCAATGGTGACCTGGCCAACTCGTTGATGCTGTCTCCGAAATACTCAGCCTGCAGCACTCTGCCCCTTCTATAGATGTCCCACAGGTCATCGTCAGCCTGCACAGCCCTGGTAACAGAGCTGTAGGAAGGCATACCCTTCCTCTTACAGATGGCCACCAGGCTCTCCCCAGTGGCCAGCCGATCGGCAATAGACTGCATCCTCTTAATTGAGACTGCCATGTAACCTCGTCGATGTCTGTTGAAGGCAGGGCCGGTGAATGGAACCAGCATGCACCGGCCCTGCGGCGCGCCTTGCTGGATCGGATAAGGGAGAACCGGCCAGCGTGTTGCATATATACCACAGCTCGGTACACTGACAACAATTAATTCGTCGTCCTATAGATGCAGGCAACTATCAGTTATCTCAGCCACCCTGCTTGACACTTACTGTCAAAGAGCTTAATTACAGAGTGCGGCATCGGGCTGCATACCTGGAGAACCCAATGAGAAGAGAAATCCCCCTTATAGATGTCCTGTTATTCGTGGCTTTTTTCGGCACTTTGTTCGCCGCTCTGTTCAGCCCAATCCTTTTCCTGGCGAACTGAGGAGAGCCAAATGTTAGATGGAATAGTTTTTGGATTTATCGACAACGCAGTCCTTATAGCTGGTGCAGTGACCGGCTACGAAGTCGAGCGTTTCCTGCCTAAGAAGCTCCAGGTTGGCGTTGGTGCCATCGCTGGCGCAGGCATCGGCAATACGGTCAGTGACCTCCTAGGCGCGCTCCTAGACCCGGCACTGGTCAGCATGACTGGCGGCATTGTCCTGGGATGCATAATCCCCCTGGCCGCAATCCCCCTGATCGCACGACGCACCAAGAAAGGAGCATAGAAAATGAAAGCATCTAGACCAAATGCAGGTGGCTCAAAAGCCATCGAGAGAAGCATCGAGAAGCATATCGAACTAACCAACAAATATGTCTCAGAGGGATTGCCTCACGACATAGCCAGCAAAAGGGCTTTCAACGAAATACTAAGCGATGGAGAAGCCAAATGAAGACCTTACCAAGATACTATCTGCAGAACGACGATGTCGTGGAGGCCTATCAGCTGGCCGACATCGAGAACCTCCGCCCGATCTGGGACCAGGCTGGGGACATCTGGGACGCCGAGTGGGAGCGCCAGGGCAGCACCGATGAGGGCAGCTGCTGCGGCGGCAAGGGCATCCGTATCTGGGCTGCTCTGCCCCGCAAGCGGTCTGCAAAGCTGGTCACGATCATCCATAGCCCTAACTGCCAGGGCAATATCTCGGCACAGAAAAGCGTGGACCCCGCGCTCAAATTCCTGGCCGATCACGGCGTAGACGCCGAATATTACGATGGATGGATGGACTGATAATTCTCTCTCACAGCACCGGACCCTCAACCCCGCCTCGGCGGGGTTTTTCTTTGTCTGCCGGACAACGCCGGATATTCCGTTGTCTGTCCGCTAATTGTACGGTCTGACCTCAGACCTGCAGACGACACAGCGCAGCACTTCTAGCCTCACATTGCCGTCCGCTTCACTATCCTGCGAGAATATGGCCTGCCAGGCCTGGCTCTTACAGACGGCGCACTCAGCCAGGTTGGCCAGTTCGACCGAGCCGTGCATATCCAGCTCTGTAATATTCTCATCTGTCATACTCGATAGTATAGCCTCAGCAGCGCATCCTTGTACCGCCGCTTCACAGTACGGCCATCCATGTGCAGAGCTTTGCCACAGCGCCGCCAGTTTGGACCGCGCTGTCTGTATGCAGCTGATATGCTGACAAGCCAGATTAGCCTACGATCCAGCTCAGGCAGCTCCCGGCTTATATAGATGGCCTGTATCCAGCGATCTACAGCAGCTGCTGATGGCCGGATCGTGACGTGCGTCTCATCATCGGCATAGCTCAGCCAGTCATGGTTGTATTCAGGCCAGCTGGTCAGCTTCTGCCGCCGCTTGTACGGTGGCATCGCCCGGTTGGTCTCAGCCGCCTCCATAAAGAGGTGAGACAAGCCCGGCATATCCAGATCGCGCAGTATGGCAAATTCCTGGCCCAAGCTAGGTCCGCCATCCGTACCGCCGAGCGAAGCGTGATAATTCATCGCTATCCATTTCCAGTAAGTGGGAATACAGCTCAGCGTAGTCAGACCTACTGAACTTGGGCCGCAGGAAAGACAGAACCCTCACCAAAAGCTCAGCAGGCTCATCTGCCTGTCTACGTGCGATCGCATTTAGATAGTTGGCGTTTGTTCGCTTGGCCAGGCGCTGGACAGTAAAGTCAATAGATTCTTTGGTAGCTTGCTTATCACGGCGAGCATGAACGCTTAGCCTGGCAAAGTGCGCGCGGAGGTCTAGGGAAGACCTCCTAGCTAGACTAGGGTCAGGTTCATTTTGGCTTGTCAAGACACTGCTCGGCATCACTGTGGTATTTATGCAACACATCATCATCGGCTACGGACATCAAGGCACTCTGGATCACCGCTGGGGCATCGGCGGTACTCCCCGGTACATGGCTGGCCGTCATTAAAGTTGCCGTCCGTACCCCACATTTGCATGCCGTGATCAGCCAATCGCGGCCCTCGTCATCGGCCAGGAAGCCAACCTGAACATCGAAGACGTGATTCGCGCAGGCCATAAGATCAGATCCGCTCTCTATAGAACTGGTGCCAGGTCGCGGAAGCCAGCTTGGCGAAGTCGGCGTTTTTAGGGTCGCAATAGAATGTATTCCAGCTGTCCCTGGCATGCAGAACGGTTGTGTGATCCTTGCCCAGCAGCCGACCGATCTCCGACAGGCTGTAGCCTCGCTGATACAGCATGTGCATCGCCAGCCACCTGGCATTGACGACTTCCTGGGCACGCTGCTTGCCAGTTATCCGGCCCCAGCTGATGCCGGTCGCTGCAGGCACCAGCCGGGCAATCCTGGCCCTGTCTGTGTCCAGCTCGTCGTCGCCGATGGTGTCGGCAAGGCGCAGAACTAGCTTGCCCTTGACCAGCCTCAGCTCCTGCAATCTCGATGCGTGATGCTCCAACATCTCATCTATCTCAGCTATTCTATCCTTTAGATGCGTTGCTTTGTCCTGTTCCATCCGATTGTTTCCCTTTTCCAAGTTCCCTCTGCTTCACATTCCCTGGCCCACTTTGTAACCCGCTCCATATTGACGTCGGCAAAGTCGCAGACCAGCTCAAGATCGTGACTGCCTGACAGCAGCCAGGCCCTGGCGTGATCCCGATCCATCTGGATGTTAACCCGCGACTTGTCGTTTGCGGCGCAGGCATCCTTGCAGGCCTGCACCAAGACACTTTTCCAGAGGCGCACCAGGACGCTCGCCTTCCTTACGCCAGCGCCTTCTGTTGGGTCAGCCTTGATCATCAGTTGGTAACCCGCAGCCTGATGATGCCGCCCAGGAAGTCCTGCACCTCATCCAGAGACCGGCAGACCTCGACGTGCCGGTGTGCCGCCTTCAGCCGCTCGATCACAGCCTGCTGGACTTTCGACACCCTGCCCTTGGGCGCTTTTAGTTCGATATAGATGTCCACCTGGCGCTGGCCATTGAGATAGTGCGAGAAAGGGACGACCAGCTGCAGATCCGGCCAGCCTGCACACATACCCATTCGGGACAACTTTGCCCGGTACTGCACTCGATGCATTCCCTCGTTTGGCGAGTGGTGCCAGAGGCTACCGGGCGGCATGATGAGCGGCAGCATTGCCACGACCTGGCGCTGCAGATCGTATTCAGGAGTGGCTCTCGGCATCGTCCTGCATGTAGAAGTCATTCGGCGTGACCGTGCCGTTGGACAGCACCATGATCCGGTGCATGTATTCCTGGCTGGGGATCGCCCGGTCCCTGGCTCCTGGTGCCAGGCACCAACGCCGGGCTATGGTCGCATGGCTAGCACCTAACAATCTGGCCAGCTCAGTGTAGGTGGCACCGCGCGACCTCCTGTAATCATCTAGTTGCATCATCACCTCCTCGGTGGATGTACCTGACTAGACAAAGTGTCAGCTATCGTCAACCACTTCCGGCTGATTTGTCCCTGAGTGTACAGCCAATGACAGCCATTGCCAAATCTATGGCAAACAACTCGGCATCAAGAAATATCTGGACAGAGTTGACAGCTATCGACAAGTCGCTATTTTAGGCGATTCACAAGGGAGCAATACATGAGCGGATTTGATCTGGCCCCAGATTGGGCGTCGCGACACAGCTACTATCATCACAGCAACCCGTCGAAGCCTGACGGCGCTACGTTTTTTGAGAAGTCGATCAAGCGCCCAGCTGTGAGTGCCGCCTGGAACGTGATCCGAGGCCGGGCAGATGGCAATGCCAACGAGGCACGCGAAACCATCGACAAGTACAGCTTCGACAATATCAATATGCACAGCGGCAACATCGTGCAGCACTACTGCAATGCTGTCCTGCTGGATGATGAGGGCGGCGGCGAGGCCTACCGCACCGCCGTCAATGAGCTGCACGACTACAAGCCGCCGGGTCACAACGACATCGAGCAGGAGATGGCCGTAGTCCATCACCGCGAGAACCCGATCTATGGCATAGACGGCAGCAAGCCGCGCAACCCTGACGCCGCATCCAGCTGTGAGCTGGAGCTGGTCTGCAGCCATGCCTTAGATGGTTTGCGTGAGGCGTTGAGCATCAATGGCATCAATGATGTGGAGGGTGAGGTCGATCTATGGGGCCAGCTTGATGGCTGCGAACTCAAATATAACGGCAGGCCTGACTACTCCAGGCGGATCGAGCTGAAGACCATGTGGGACAGGTCGGCGCATACCGACAAGCCTGCTGCAAACAGCCTGCCTGCCGCGCCATCCTACCTGCACCTGCAACAGGTCGCAGGCTATTGGAAGCTGTCCGGCCTGCTGCCGACGCTCGTCGTTGCCAACCGCCTGGGCTACAGAATATTCCGCCCATCGGAAGATGATCTGCGAGACACCCTTCAGAACGTCACAGAGGCCTGCCAGAGGCGAGAACGCCTGCTCAAGGTAGCCAAGACCCCAGAAGAGCTGGTGCGGCTGTGTGACCCCCGCTGGGACCACTTCTTTGCATGGAAAGACCTGCATCCAGACGTGCTTAAACAAGTAAGGGAGATATACAGTGGCTGATAAAAAAGGCCGCAACGGCGTTACCGACACCATCCGTTTGCGGGTAATGAAACGCGACGGCTTCACCTGCGTCTATTGTGGCGCGCACGGCAAGGATTGCGAACTAGAGGTTGACCATAGAGTGCCTGTTTCCAAGGGCGGCAACAATCATATCTCTAACCTCTTTACCGCATGCCGAGACTGCAATCAGGCGAAGGGTGATGCCGAGTGGGAACCCCAGGAACAGACGACCGGCAAAAGTCGGGCGAAAAAAGACCCGCCCAGAAATAATTTAGGACAAGTTGAGCGGGATAGTATTGATGGCGAGAAGCTACCCGAACCCATGTCCGAAACGCCGCTGGATGGCCTGCACGTTCTGATCTGGAAAGATGCGGAAACGGACAAGGACAAGCGCGACGAATACCCGAACTGGCAGGGTCAGCTCTGGGGGTTCATCGGAGATGAGGCTGTTGTAAAGACCTACTCCTGGATCAGCGGCGATGAATACGACATGGAATTTTTCCCCAAGGAACTTTTCCATAGCGGCAGAAATAAGGTTAAATTTTTCCCAAGCTCTGAGGCTATGCGCTTTGCCTATCAAACCAAGTACGGGCCAAGGCCAGGGCATTACTCAAAAGCAGAGCGAAAAGCGTACCAAGATTCGCTTACGGACAAACAGAAAGCAGATTGGGAAGCGTGGAAGGCCGAAACAGGCAGTCTCGGTTATGAGTACAAGACGCCTGACCAGAAAGTCTCCAAGGAAACTGCTAAAAGGATTGTCTCCAACGTCGAACATCAATGGAATGCCGCCAAGCCGCTACCAACCGGGGAGCTAGCCGATGACTTCGATTGAAATCCACGACGAACCAGTCGAGACCTGCCGGTGCGGCTCCGGCAAGCAGCCTGCCATGCTTTACGACGCCAGACATATAGAGGTCAAAGTGTGCTGCGACGACTGCCGCGAAGAAGTGAAGCGCGGCTACCGGCCAGACATTTTTACTGACCCCAACTATGAATGTGATGAGGAGATTGGATGATGACTGACGAGCATGGCGCGTACCGCAACGTAGACCCGCTGACCAGCAAAGAAGCAGCGGAATCGATCAACGCAACGCACCTGGAGAAGATTGTTCTCGACGCTATCACGCGGTCGGGTAGCCGTGGCATGACCTCGGAGGAAGCAGCTGCAGCAGTCGAAATGGAACTTGGCTCCATTACGCCGCGCTTTTCACCGCTGGAAGAGAAGGGCTTGATCCGCCGGACAGCCGCGCGGCGAGCAGGAAAGTCGGGCCGTGGCCGGATTGTGTGGCAGCATGGCTAACCTGGGAGACACGGTCGTTGCCCGAACCGGCGACGGCGAACAGGAAGGCCGGATAGTTGGCCGGACCCTGGAAGGCAATGCCAAGTATGACGTGCGAACACCGACCGGCATCTTGGTAAACGTACCGGAAAACCACATAAGGGAGATACAAAATGAAACGCGAATGGATTGATCATACAATTAACGGTGCGCTGTTTAGCATCTGCTGCGCCCTCATCATCTTCATGTGCCTAAGCCTATGACTGCCGAGAGGCTCAAGGCCGCGATGGCGGAAGCAGACGCCCTGACAAAAACAGAAGGCGTAAGGGTATCAGGCGGCAAGAAATATCTAGAGGTCAAGCACCGGGTAACCGTGTTCCGCCAGCACTTCGGACTTGAGCTTGGCATCGAAACTGAGCTGCTACATGCATGCGATAAGTATGTTCGCGTCGCCGCGAAGATCACAGATGCGGCAGGCCGAGTGATTGGGTCAGGACTGGCTGAAGAGGTGCGCGGCAGTAGCGGCGTCACAGCCACGTCGGCGATAGAAGTAGGGGAGACAAGCGCTATAGGAAGAGCGCTTGCCAGCCTATCGCTCCATGGCGGCGAGTACGCCAGCTTGAACGAGATCGAGATGGCTAGGGAGCATGAAACCCAGCTGAAGAAACCGCCAGAGCCGGTGCCGACCAAGACGGTGTCGAAAACTGACGATCCTCCGTTCGACGACAGCGACACCCGAAAGGTCGTTGACTGGGCACCCTGGTGCGCCCAATCATACGGCGATATCTCAGAGCTGACCACTGAGGCCAGCCTGCGAGGCTGGATGAATAGCAACCAGCCAACACTCGCCAAGCTAGAGGCTGCAGAACCAGCCATGTACGAGGAGCTGGGTAATCATTGGGACAACCTGGTCAGAAAATATAGGAAGGAACAGTAATGAAACCACAACTATCGAACGGTCGCATCACGCTGACTGAGAGCATCGGGCCGACCAATCACATAAAGGCCAGCTGCTGGCTGAACATCACTGACCCTGACTTGCTGGCCAGGCTAGAGCAATACATGCAGACAGCTGGGACTAAGGGCAGGCCGAACATCCAGCTGGAGCTGGTGGCGGGGCAAGGCAACTACCGCAAGGTCGGCAGCTTCCAGCTGTTCCTGAATGATGGGCCGCATCCGCTGCACGCGATGGCAGATGCCGAACCAGGGGATGACGGCGGAGGTGGCGGTGGCTTCTCCCTTGCCTGACGACGGCAAAGTCGTAGACGCCGGTTGGAAGTTCCAGCCACCGGCCCTGCTATCGGTGCAGCAGACCGCATGGTTTCTGTTTGGTCTTGACGACCGAACCGCTCAGAAGCGGGTGCGCCGAATGCAGGACGAAGGCACGATCAAATACTTTGTCCAGGGCAGACGCAAGTGGACGCCCTGGTCGGAGATCCAGCGCCTGGCCAAGAAGAAAGACGTCATCGATGACGATACTTGACGCCGCTGCCCAGGCCATCCTCGACCGTGATCATACTCACGGCGACTACGAAAACAACAATGAACTGACCGCCAATTTCTGGAATGAGTACCTGGCATCCAGACCCTTCTCAGAACTTCAACCGCATGATGTCTGCATGCTCAATATCCTGCAAAAGATATCGAGGGTGCGGTGCGGAACACCAGACCGGGACCACTTTGTTGACATCGCAGGGTGGGCCGAACTTGCAAACCGTTTCATTGAGATTGCCAGAAAGGGAGAAGACGATGGCAACGAAAGACCTGACGATTAAAATCCGAACCAGCCTATCCATGACTGATGTCTGGGCAGGCCTCGATCTGATTGCCGACAATGCGGACAACATCACTGTCGAAGTCGTGGCGGTGAAGCGAACCTACAAGAAGAAGAAGCCCAGGCAGAAAGCAGCCCGGTATCCAGAGCTTGTCTATGAGCGGGGGCCGTGGGCATCGCACTCTTCAGACGGCGAGCGGTACGACCGCATCAACATCTATGCGTCATGCCGGAAGAACGACGTGGCGCTGGATGAGCTGATGGCAACGGACACCAAACGAGGGAGCTGGCAGAACTCGTTGAAGCACGCCGCCAGCTTACGAATGAAAGGCAACGGTGGTCACGATCCAGAGTGCATCGATGAAGAACAGACACTTCTTTAGCGAGGCGAGCGTCGGCGTCTTGCGGGGCCTCCACCTCGACCAAAGGCTAGATGCCGTGGGCTAGACGGGTAAAAATTGAGACCATTATGGCACCTGATCTAACTCCAATTTAGCCGACCGAAAAAAAGGGCCAGCCTGTCAGGGCTGGCCCTTTCGCACGTCTGGACGCCGGTCTAGAAGTTGATCGCGGCGAAGCGGCCTTTCAATTTCCGATCCCGCTCATCCGACTGCAGCCAGTGAGCGTAGATGCGGGTTGTGGTGTCGATGCTGTTGTGGCCTAGCAGGCGGGACACCGTCCACAACTCATCCTGCAGGCTCTCCAGCAACTTGCTAGCGAAGTAGTGGCGCAGGTCGTGCCAGCGGATCTCAGGAACCTCGGCACGCTTGCATGCGCGCTTCAGGACTTTGAGCAGGCGGCTCTGAGAGAGCAGTCCACCGTCCACCGTGAAGATGAAGTCGTCATCGCCAGCGAACTTGCTGGCCAGGCGCAGCTCCCGCAGCTGAGCGATGGTGGCGTCTTGCAAAGGCACTTCGCGGTAGCCAGCCTTGGTCTTGGTGGAGCCGACTGAACCGCAGCCCTTCGCCGCTTCATGCACCGCAACAAAGCCGCGATCAAAATCGACGTGCTTCCATTTCAGGGCACGCTGTTCGCCCTGGCGCAGGCCGGTCGAGGTCGCGAAGGCAACCGCTGTTGACCAGTCGCCGGAAGCATTGATGATCGCGGCGATCAGGTTTCCGCCGATCTTCTCAGCCTTGTCTTCGCGGCTGCTGGCATCGCCAACAACGTCCTTGGCGCGGACGTTCAAGGCCGGGTTGTTTGTGGCCCAGCCCTTCACGACACTGAACTTTAGGATCGCGCGGAGTGAGGCGAAGTAGTTGTGGGCTGTCTTGCTGGCCCGGCCCTCGGCCAGCCCTGGCAGGATCGAGAACTGGATGTCGCCAGCGGTCAGATCGGAAACCAGGATATCGGCTAGCCGCTTGCCATCGACCCTGATGTCGATCAGCGCGCGGACTGCTTTCTGATGGTTGGTGAGCTGGCTGGCTGCGGCTACGCCCCGCTTGATCCTGTCCTCTAGGTTATCAAGGAACTGGTTCGAAGCGGTGGCGAAGCTGGCCGCATCCTTCGACGTGACGTGACCGCCTGCGGCCTCGTCTGTGACGATGCGGTCGTAGTGGGCCTGGGCCTCGGCCTTGGCTGCGAAGAATTTTTCCTCGCCATTAAAAACGACGACGTGAGCATTCAAGCCCTGCGCCGCCCGGCTCTTCCAGTATGTGATCCTCGGATGTGACATTGGTATCTCCCTTTGTTTGACGATAATCGTCAATACATAAATAGGGGGGTCGGAGGATATTGTCAACCTTCCCGCGACTGGCCGCGACTGAGCCGCGACTGAAACAACAAAAGAACCCCCAGAAACCGCAGTTTCCAGGGGTTTGTGTCCTAGACGGGCGGAGGATTTGAACCTCCGACCCTATGTCACTGGGAGTACAGCCATGTACCTAGATGGCCCTAAACAGCCAAACTTATTGCATGTTCGTACTCTGCTGTACCGGGCTGTACCCGGCTGTCCTCTCAGACCCGCGACTGGCTCAGTCGCAAAACCCGCGACTGGCTATGCAGGCAGGCCATTCATGTAGCCCTTGCCACGGGTGTAGGTCAGCACCTGGCCACGCGGCTCATCGATGTTGTCGCCTATGTGTACCCAGCCGCTGCCGGGTTTGCCTGTCCAGAACTCTAAAATAATTTGGTCATAGACCAGGTTGTCTTTTACCCATCGGGCCAGGTCTGGATTGGATACGCCAGCTGACCTGGGCAGCTCGATGTCCACAGCCAGGCCGTGGCAGTGCGCGCTGGTCGGACTACCGCCTATGGCTTTGTTCAATGCTTCTGATCGATAGGCTGACGACGGCGAGAACGGTACACCATAATGCGCGCGGATCGGTTCCAGTACGCTGTCACACATGCTGGCCAGGTTTCCGATAACCTCATCGCTTGGCGTGTTATCGATGCCAAGGCGCTCAGCTGTCTGTGACTTGGTTAGCTCCACCAATGTGAAATGGTCGGATAAGCTCATTTTCTGTTCACCGTTATATTCTTGCCCGTCTTCTCAATCGACCTCCCGACCACATAGCCTCCGACGCCGACTACCAACAGCTGCCATAGCTCCTCTGGCAGATCGATGGCCAGCGGGATCTGGTTGCCGGTCCACAGCAATACGCCCAGCTCGATTAAAGGTGCCAACAGAAAGTTCCAGGCAACAATAGCTGTGATGGTGAGCATAAGGATGGGTCGCCAGCAGGCGGTAATCCAATGCTCTGATTTCGCCTCGGCCAGGATGACAGATGCAGCTGCTTGCTCGATGGCCGCGCCGTTTCCAATGAGCGCCATATTAATCTCGCGCTCGATGTCTGCTCTCTTGTCCTTATCTTCTGGGAGTACACGCCTGACGACATCACCGATAAGTGGTGCGAGGACAGGTAGCAGTGCGCCAATCATTATTCGTCAGCCTCACCATTATGCGCGACATCGAGCATTTGCTCTTTGAGTTCAGCCAGGACTTCGGCCCTGGTCCGGCGTAGCTTCGGCGGCTCTGCATCCAGTGCGGTCAGGGCAGCTGTCCATGTCGTCTGAAGATTGAGTTCAAGCGTCCTGACCCGGTCGATCAAACGCACCAGCATTACTTGCTGTGATCTCAGAGCAGCGTGCAGGTCGTCAGTCTCGTTCTTGATCTCTTGTTTGATCTCACCCATCTGCTTGCCAAGATTGCCAGTCATCCACCTCAGCAAATACCATGCTAGGAAACCAGCCGCAGCCATGCCAGCAGCCGGAATGCCGACCGTCTCTACAAATTTTCCGATTGTCGCTGGTGTCATTGTTTTATGCTTACCCAGTCACTGGCGTCGTGCGTCCGCTGCTCGTCTAAGTAGACAGGCATCTGAAACGTGATGCCCTCCGTTGGATGCGTGATCCATAGCCCTTGGGCTGGTCGCTCCCAGCGGAAGTTTCCCTGGAAGGCATATTCGTCGTAGCCCTTCAGGCTTCCATTGACGATTAAGCTGGGCAGCTGCATCAGCTGGTGAAAATGTCCACAGACCATAGTGTCGAAATCCATGTCGAGTGCAGCGTTGCGACTAGCTTTCTTGTGCGCACCACGGGCTATCGGACCCAACGGCCCGATCATGCCATCGCCACCTCTGAACTGGTCGCCGTGCGTCAGCAGGTATCGCTGATTATAAATCCGATAGTGACAGTCCGGCCCGTCTGGGATGCTGAACACGACCCGCTTGTCCTTGCGGTATCGCCGCTCCAGCAGTTGATAGGTTAACCAGTCGTAATTCGTCGCAGTCCTGTCTTTGGCGACCGGCTTCCGCGTTGTGCGGCCATGATTGCCGGTGACCGCCGGTATGAACAGAGCATCGAAGTGACCTAACAGCGCATCGATGACGCCTACCAGCGCATCGTATAGCGACAAGACCTGTGGCATGATTGGTATTGCGTTGGCCACAAGTTCTTCATGTATGGTTCCGCACACCATATCGCCGCCCAAGGCCAAGACCAGGCCGTCATAGCTTGGGTTATTCAACCGACCGAAAAGCAGATCGATGGTGCGCTCGACCATGCGCTTGGCCCGTTGATGCGCTATTTCAAGATCGAACTCGTTGACCCCTGCTATCTCATCTGGGCTGACACTCTCGCCCCAGTGCCAATCGCTGGCAAGCAAAGTTGGAACGCCGAGCTTGCCGCTGCCGGGCTTCGGCTTTGTCAACCATTGTGGGGGAGTGGGTTCGTGATCGAGGAGGGTGAAGTATTTCTGCCGGACGGCTTCGCGGGTAATGTCTTCGCGCTGGATCGATGTCAGCGTAGCGCGCAGGACGCGCGCCTCATCCCGCAGGGCTGTCAGCTCATCGACTGCCGGTGCGACAGACGGCGTCTGGCCAAGCTCCTTCGACCGAAACAATCTGTTGCGAACGGTCTTCCGCGCTATGCCTAATTGCTTCGCCGTCGCGCGTTCGCTACAGCCTAGCTGATGATATACATCCAGGGTTCTTTGTAGCTCGGCGGGATCAAGGCCGGGATTAGCCAAACTAGCTGCGCCGCCATTCCCTGATGGCCAGCCCGATCCGCAGCATCAGCAGGCAGATGGTTAAGCCTGCGACAGCTACTGCCAGCACTGCATCCAGGCCGCCCATATGCAGCCAGGTAGCAGCGGCAGCGCCCAGTCCCGTGGTCGCCAGATCGGTTTTGCTTTGCATCACACCGGGTCACTCTTCGCAGGTTTGGGGGGCGGAAAATCGTTGCCGGTCAACTCAAAGGCAGTCCCGGTTCCCTGGATACAAGCCAAATTATTCATACTTGGTCGAGTGATGACCACTGTCCAACTGCCGGTCGCGCTAGCAAACAGTTCGAACAGAGCGCCCCCGGCTAGAGCGTGAGCCACAACGGTCTCACGGTACTCTTCCAGCAGCCGTGTAGCTATCTTGTCATGTGGCTGACAGATGGTAGGCATTGTCTGCGCTAGGGCAGAGGTAGCCAGGAACAGGGCTAGAGCTATGGCGGCGAGGCGGGTCATGGCTTGGGATGCGCTGCCTTCACGGCCTGAAGTTTAGCGGCCATGTCTTCTGGAAATACTCCTGCATGATATAAAGCATCTAGCTGATCACCGACAGGTGGGTACTGTGGTTGACGATCACGTTGGTATTGCTTCGCATCAAAATCAGCTTTAAGTTCATCCATCTTGGCTTTCAAAGCATCCAGTGTCGGCTTTGATACATCGCCTTCCCAGACAACTGTTTCATACCAATCTTCATTCAGTTCATCGCCCTGATCGCAAGAGAAGGAACTGGCTCCACCAAGATCTGCCAATGCTCTGCTGACAACCATTGAATCAATCATGTGGCTATCTCCTCAAGTATCATTATGGCGGGTCCGTTTCGCCCATTCCACTGCGCCAAAACGTCCGTGGAGATCGACGTTATGCCCACCACGTAGGTGGTCGAGGACTTTGTTCCTGGGCTATCCTCCGCAACAAAAGTAGTTAAATCTTCCCAAGAGTCCGAAGTGGCTGCATTTGCGTCCCGCTTGCCGTACTGGATAGAGGTGATCTCGGTGCCGGAAGTAACAGCCGTGCGCCAGAGTTTTAGAATACCCTCTAGATTAGTTGGAGTACCAGCGCTTCTATGGGCACCCGTCGCACCTTGTGTGCTAATCCGAACAGCACTCCCAGCATCAAGTAAAGAAATGGTATCGGTCAGGCCCGTAGCTGCTTCCGTCGTCGTAGTGTTGTTGTTGATGCCAGTAGAGGTAAAGTACTCTCGTTGCAGCACCGTTCCGGGCGGGATATTCCGTCGCCAGTTATCTCCATCAACACAAAAATATGTCCTAGAGGTTCCAAACTGTATAGAAGTTGGGTCTACAGCATCATCTGATCCACCTTCAATCTTATTACCCGTAGCAGGCCAAACATCTATAGTCTGAGCAGCGTCTGCATTATCAATGGTCACTTCTAAACCCGCTGAAGCAGCAGGTAATTTTACACCGTCTCCATTAGTTCCAGAAACTGTAACTCTATTAAACGTCCCAGTCAGAGCCGTAGCTCCAGCCTGCGTCTGCGTCGAGCCAGCGGTTATCGAGTCAACGGCTGTACTCGACCCGAACCCCGTCGCAGTCCCTGAATTGGCTATCGTCGCACCAGAAGCAATCGCTAATGTACTTCCCGAAAGAACGGTAAAAGTAT
>VTLG01005822.1_pt1 | contig 37222 bp, 50 predicted proteins | sample 4694571 | NCBI WGS metagenome assembly VTLG01 (sample SAMN12604809, study PRJNA352737) | marine metagenome | biome: ENVO:00000447; feature: ENVO:00000209|ENVO:00000569|ENVO:01000036; material: ENVO:00002151; isolation source: viral sequences binned using virsorter ...
TTTTATCGAGATGTACCAATGGATAATTTGATTTCGGTTATGTCAAAATATAATTTAGCTTTTAATTCTTTTTATTTACATAATCATAACGAGTTATTTATTTCTAATTATTATGCTCGTAATAACTACAATGCAAATTTGGGGTATGATAGTAAAGATTTACAAGAACGATATATTAAAGCTGAATATATGAGTAGTAAAAAGACTATTGTTTTTAATGTTGATGAAAAAACAAAAGAGCAATTTCCGAGTGTAAATCTAACAACAAATAATAACCGATTGCGTGAATATACTTTTAAAGTAGTCGAAAAATTACCTTATGCACAAATGCCGTATGAAAAAGACAAAAACAAAAATCTTTATCTTGGTGTTGAATTAGAGGTTAACAAGTCAAATAGATGTCCGAGAAATATTGTTAAAAGATTAGAGGAAGATATTTTGTCGGGTACGGCTATTTGTAAGTCGGACGGCTCGTTAGGTCAAAACGGATTAGAATTAAATATCGTTCCAATGACTTTGGACTATGCAAAACAAACTGATTATTGGTTTAAGTTTGAAAAAAACGTAAAAGATTATTTGTATAGTTATAAAGATAAAAAAACGGGTGTTCACGTTCATATTCCAAAACATTTATTAACTAAATTTCAGCAAGGGTTATTAGGTGTGTTTTTAAATTATGAGCCGAATTTTAAATATCTTTGTGAGATTGCGGGTCGTGATTTGGCTAATGACACGTCTTATTCTCGGGTGGTGTTCGGTAAAAAATTAAAGTTCTATACAAAAGCAATTACTGACCGATATGAAATATTAAATAATTGTAATGAACACACTTTGGAATTTAGATTATTTAAAGGCAATATTTCAGCGACTACAATGTATCGTTATTTAGAGTTCGTTCACGGGTTAACTACTTATGCACGTTCAAACTCGTTAAGCTATTCCGATTTAAACTATAAAAAGTTTATTTTGTGGGTAAGTAAAAACAGAGGTGATTATCCCGTGTTAAATCAGTTTCATTTTAGAAACACAAATAATAATAAGTTGTTTCGTAAAGTGGAAAGTTTTAACGTTAGATACAAAAAAAGATTTAATAATATTTCTTTTAATGTACCTACTTTAAAACTATCCGAGCCGTTAAGATTTAGACGTGTTCGGGCAATTAGAACGAGGGCAAATATCCCGAGTTCTTTAAATCAACAACAACCAAAAAATGAAAGTGAGGTCAATAATGGATAACAAGTCGAAACCATTAACTTTAAAAGAAAAAGGTTTTGTTCGTAAAAAGACAATAACCTATACAATAACTGAACGAGTTAGACCTTTGAGAAAAAAGTCAAAACAACCCGTTCAATTATCGTTCCCGTTTGTTGACGAGGGCTACCATCAAGAAGTAGATAAAAACTCATATCAACCCGTTAAGAGTTCAACGGAAACAACGGAAACAAAACCAAATATAAAAACAGGTAGCAACCTGTAAATGTTCACGGCTCGTTGTAGATGTCCAAAGTTTACAACGAGCCATAACGAGTTAATTAAAATTTTTTAGTTCGTTCTGGTTTTAATTTCCTAACAATTCCTAACAATTCCTCACACAAAAAAAACAGATACACCCCGACACTTAAAGAAACCACCCACAAAAAAATCAAGCCGTTATAATTTTAAATAAAACGGATTGTATATCCTTATTATTGTTTGTTGTGGTTTGTACGTTTTTAATTTTGTCTTTTTAAAATACAATCTACACGTGTATGGGGGTTTTTCGATAGTGAGTGTAACCGAGATACCCTTTCAGATTTTTTCAACAAAACAAAATGAGTTGACAAGATGTTGTAATTGTGCAACACCCGAGTTATTTCGGTCGTTAACTACCTACGCCAATACTAGCTTTTAGCTTAATTTATGCTAAATGTGGTAGTCAGGACTACCTGCACTACTAAATCTAGTTCTCCAACGTGTACCTAATGAGATAACACTATGATATTATCTAATAGATATAATACTACAACTAATACTATAGATATAATACTATAGTTAATACTAATCAGAGTAATCGTAGTAGTTGTATTAGCCCGTGCTTGTCTTTAAAACCATCGGTCTTTTGTTTGGCTATGTCCAAAAGTTCCTTCTAGAAACTTCTCCAAGTCTTGCTTCAATAATTGTTCTCTATGATCTTGAAGTTGGTTCTCGCTGTCTATAGCCATTTGTTCTACCCAATAGGCAACAGCGATTGCAAGAGCATCAAGTCGGTCATCGTTTCTTAATGATCCTCGATCTTTTGTTATCCTAGTTAACTGATAGAATAATTGGTAGTTAGGGTCAGTTGTGTCAAAATCTTGACGTATTAACTGCGGACTAACAACCAACCTATGTTGGTTCATTACAGGTTCTAACGTATCAATGATACGAAGTTCCTTTTGTTTGGTATGATTAACTTCTTCTATAGTCACAGGATAATACCTTTGGACTACAGGTTTTAATAGTTGTGTAAACATACCATCACCAAAGTTACTCTCAACGATAATCATATTAACTTTAGTGTCTCTAGCTAGTGTTGCAATCTTCGTTAGATTGCTTTCTGTATACCCACCACTTAACCCCGTGCAGTTCTGCACAAATAGATTACCACCTAGCTGTTTGACTATGGCAATCGCCAATTCATCTTGACCACGACCCGCAGGATCAATAGACATTACAGAACCTTTGTAATCTCCAAAGTCTTCGGATTTAAACATAGGTTTATAATACTTATCTCCTGTAAAACCTACGCTTGGTAAATCTTCACAAATGTATTCGGGACTACCCGCCCAAGCTAACTTGACGGGAGCTACATCATTATTAATGTCCATTACTACTAAATCACTTAATTTAAGTGGGTATCTTTCTTTATCTGATAAAGTAGTATCAAGCATAAACTGAAGGGCAAAGCCACTTCGTCCATAACTTGCTTCTCTTTCTTTGAGCTCTAAATCATCAAACCTTTCGGGATCAATAGGTTCTAGCTCTCCAAACTTACCTTCTTTAATAAAAGGTGCTAGTTTGTTTTCATATCTGTATGCTTTTAGTTTTTCAGGATTTCTAGCTGTCCATATTCTAGTCTCATATCCTCTAGTCGGTAAGTCATTATAAACTGACATATCCGATTGTGGTGTACCTAAAAATATAATCTTACCATTAGGAGATAACACAGCTTCAAACTCTTTAACGTTATCTGTAAGTTTATCTCTCATACTTTGAGTTAAACTATTGTTTAAACTTTCGCAGTCATCAGAAATAATATAATCTGCTCTACTACCTGTTAGTTGTCCTGTAATTCCTACGGACTTAACAGATGGAGAGTGTGCCGCTTTTGCAGGGGCAACATCAAAGGATACATTACTTCCCCTTTGGTCTGATCTTGGTGTTAAGTGCTTTAGTATGTCCATTTCAGTTATTAGTCTTTTTGTAAATGTACTGAAATCATCTGCTCTTGTTTTACTTGCTGATACCACGAGAAATTTTAAGTCGGGGTTTTTCAACAAGTTCCAACATACAAAGGCACTACATATCCAAGACTTACCTACACCTCGAAAGGCTTGTATAACTGCTCGTCTTGGTGCATTCTGTAAATAGTCGGCAATATCAAATTGCACTTTTGTTGGGCTTGGAAGATTTAAATGTTTCCAAGCGATATACAGGAAGTTCCTGAAATCTTGGGTTATCTCTTTCATAATATACCCTTTAAACGCCACTAGAGGCGTGTATATAAGCGTTTATTGCTTTATGTCTCCTTTACCTTGTATTACATCAGAGAGCTTAAATGGGAGCTCCTCTGCAAGTTTCGCCATAGAGTTGTTCTCGGTAGGTACACAATCTATGTTATTATCCTTTAAAAACTGCCTAGCAACGTTAAGATCAGAAGCTTTTACTTCTGGGTCTCTGATTTTTTCTAATAATTTATCAGTTAGTTTGCTGTGCAGTTCTGATAATTTCTTTTCTGTTTCTTTACTCATATTATGTTCCAACTTTTGATTGAGCCATTCTGTGTGCGACTTTGAATGATTTTCCTTTTCGCATTTGATCTTTCATAAAATTCATATGCTTTGTTGAATGATGAACAGAATGTTTTTTAAGTGTGCTCATTTGTTGTTTACTTAATGCTTTTAATTTTTTACTCATAATTTAACATTTCCATTTTCGTAGAGCTAATGCTTTTCTTGTAGGCTTACCATTTTTACGCATAGCTCCTTTTACACCTTTCATACGAGCACAAAAGCTTTTTCTTCTTTTTGCCGCTTTTGATCCTCGTTTTACTTTTCCTGTGACGGGAGCTTTTAGATTATGACCTTTAGCCTTGAAGTATGCTCTACCTTTTGCGGTTAATCCACCAGTAGGGCTTTTGTGTTCTTTTCTCATTAGTCCATACTTGTTATGCTAGTAATTTTTTTCTCACCAGAATATTCATCTACAATAACTGTAGCTTTTACTTTAGCACATTGGTATTTAGCATTTGACGATCTTTCGCTAATTCTTTTCATTTTAAGGCAAGTCGCCATTCGTTGATCTTGTATATATAAATGTTCTTTTAATACAGCAGGTTCTCCCAGAAACATTAATAGACTAATGACTATCTCCATTTCCGTTCTCCCTAACTTTATCTTTTAATTTTTCTATGTCAGTTAATGCTTTTTCTAATTGTTTTTCTAAATGCTGTAGCATTACTTGATTGTGAATGTTTTTGTTTAATAATTCTGTATGTTGATCTGTAGTTTTATATAAATCTTCGATAAGGATAAATTGTTCTTTATCTACGGTAGTCTGTTCACTTGCTTTTAACAAGTCAGCATTCATTAATTCTCTTGAAGTCTCTAGACTTGTTAACCTAGCCGTAATCTCCGTAAATGCAAATATACCTAAACTGACGGCTACGATTATCCCAATCATATTCTTAATTGGCATACTTACTGAAGTGTTTTCAGATACTTTCATAATTACTCACATTGACAACCAAAGTCTTTATGACAAGTAGGACAAAGGTTATCTATGTTTATTTCTTCGGGTTCAGGAAAAGCTATAGGCATACAATCTTCTATTGCTTTTTCCTGTTTTTCCCAGAATTTTTTAATCCAATTAATAATTGTCTTCATTATTATAATACTACTGCAATAACAAGTAGCACTCCTAAAACAACTACGGCTTTTTTATGAAATAACCAAAAGTGTTCTAGATTACGTTTCATTTGTTCCATATATCCCCCTATTTCTTTTTAACTAAATCTGTAGCTTTTATTCCATAGATTGCCGCAACAATACTAATCCACAATGAGACTAGCCACCACGGCATCTGTTGTAGCTTCTCAAAATATAAATCTATCTTATTTTGTATTTCTTCATCTTCTGCAAACACAGAATATGCCAAGAGAAACAGAGGGGAGCTGACCGTCAAAAGTACGAACTCGTCCTTCCAGTCTCCCTTCTGGTTCTCAAATACTTTTCCTTGGTACTCGATGTCCCCTCGTTTCATCTTCTCGGCGTGAAGTAGTCTAGCTTCTGATAAAGCTTCTTTTGTTTTTTGTTTATCAGAATATAATTTTGCACCAGTCTTGATGCCCATTGATAATAAATTTAACCACATATTATGATACTCTGTATCTTCCTCTATTTAATTTTTTTGATGTTACTCTTAAATTTGACATAGAGTTATCTCTAGGATTTTTATTTCTATGATCTATGTCTTTACCATCACCTTTTGATACAGCACCTAAACGAGCTAATCTTCTTCTTGCTCTGTTTCTAGATGCTCTATCTAATTTTGACTTTGTAGAACTTTGATATTTTCGATATTCTGCTTTGTAGTTTCTACTACGCATATTTTTTCTTTTTAGGAAAACCTGCTTTCATATTAGCATATGCTTTTTTGCTAATTGTACTTTTAGATTTTGGTCTTGAAGTACCTGCTTTTTTCCTTGCATTTATATTTGCATATAGTCCACGTCTTGCCATTTTATTATACTCCTTCTGTATTAGTTTCTTGACAAATAAATCTAAAATAGATTTTATTTTTATTTACTTCTTCTACACCAATTTTTTCTAATTGTCTTATACTTTCATTGTATCCTCTAACCATACAATCATAATGACTATTTAATATTGCCGCTTCATAAGGTGGCATACATTGTTGTGCTGTTGCAGAACACATAAACATAAATAAAACCAATTTCATTTTTTGTGTTGTCTCCTTTTGTGTTTATTCATAGAAGACCATTTAATTTTACTTTTGTTTGTTGATATAGAAGTCTTTTTAAATTTGCTTCTGGTTTCGTGAACCTCTTTATTTAAGAAGTTAGATTTCTTTTTAGCCATTCCACTTAAAGAATCCGACTAATCCAACTATTAAAGTTCCTAAAAATACAAGCACACTAATTGCACCTTTACCTTTAGATACTTCAGTTCTTAATGATTTAACCTCTTTACTTAACTCTTTAATACTATCTTGAATATGTTTCATTCTTTCAGCACATAATTTTTCGTGTGCAGAAAGTCTTAATCCTGTTGCTTGTTCAACAAACTCTTTGGCAGTAATTTTTTTTCTAGCCATTAGTATTGTAAACTTACACCTCTTATTCTAGCTTCTTTTGAACCATTAGATTGATTAGCAAATTCTATTTTATATTTTAATTGTGTTCCTGCTGTCACTGAAAGGTCATTGACTTTCGCCATTTTAATTCCAGTAGCAAAATCAGGTAAAGCTGTAAGAGTAGCAGTTGAATAGTTTGAACCATTGTCTGCTGATAATTTTAAAATAATATCTGTGTTTAGTGCGTTAGTACCTGCATTGTCTTGATAAGTAATTACTGCACCCATTTTGTTTGTTGATGAAGCTGTGATTGGGTTTCCCTCAAACGAGCCAGTTGCATTAGCAGATAAAGTAGCTACTTTAAAATGTATTGCAGTTTGCCATGGATTACCACTCATAGTACCAGAAATACCTTGTATTTTTACTGCGTTAAAAGCTGTGCTATTACTAAATAATTGTTCTAAACCATTTTGAGGTGCAGAAGCAACTCCACTTGCAGTTTGCCAAGCAAAACTAGAAACTAATTCTGTTGGATAACTACTACCATCATCTGTTGAACCTAAAAATTTATAAGTTCCACAATTTGATGTGCTGTCGTTATACATTCTAAAACCAACAATTACTTTTGATGAACCAAATCTTATTGTAATGTTATCCGAACTCGTAATTGAGTGACCTGAATTATCATACCAACCAGTTGAGGAACTTCCTGTTGAATAAGAGCCATTTACCCAGTTAGATAATTGACCCCCAGTCATTGTATAACCACCCTCAGCTAAAGTGTATGTGCTTGAATAATCTCCAGTTTCATACGCACCTGAACCTAAAACTATTGTGCCTATAAATTCATCACTAGACCTTGAACAATTAGTCAGATTAGAAATAGCCGAGCTGTCTTGAAATACATCAAAGGAAGCCGAGTTAGTATTTGAAGCGTTAAGATTTTCTTGTGTGTGTACTCTTAATCCTAATGTAGAAATATCATTGACAATCTTGTTATCATCAAAAGAAGTTGCGTGTTGAGATACGTTAGATGCCGCTATTCTTGCATCTGCAAAAGTACCTGACGTAATTTTAGATGCGTCTAGGTTCGGTATCTCATTTGCATCTAGATTGATTGCTCTATTTCGTACTTGAATGATTGCCATTTATTTATTTCCTCTATTATTATAAAACGATTGTATCTGCTTCTTCTTCAGTAAGTGCTTCACCTGCTATAAGTTTAGCTTTAGCACTAGCTTTTAAATCTTTTTGAGCTTGTATGTTTGCATCAAATTCAGCACCAGAAACTTTATCTTTTTCTAATTGTGCTAATTCTTCAGCAGTCATATCTCTTACTTCTTCACCATTAGGTGATGTATTTGCTACTTTTGTCATTATGCTTTTACTCCATATATTGTCACTCTTGCACCAGAGTAGAGTGTGTTTCCATTATTGTCTGAAAATGATACTCCAGTCAGAGCATTAGTTCTTTTTAATACGACACCGAAAGATGAACTGAAACCATTTGTTGAGCCATCAAAACCTGCACCTTGACCAATACAACCAGTGTATCTCGTATCTTGTGGGTCATACAAAGTAAATTCAAAGTGAGCAGTTCTATTAGTATCAGTTGAGTTTTGACAAGGTGTAAAGGCATTACTATCGTTGTCAGACGAATAACTTGCAGACGAAAGATAGATTGATGATTGAAATTTACTATAATTAGAACCAGTATAAGGTGTTCCTGTACTCTCATTAAATCTACATCTTGTCCAACCCCCATTGTGTGATGTTCTAAATTTATCACAATAGTAAACATAGTGTCGGTAATCTGACGAAAAATATCCATCTAAATTCCAAGTAGTCACGTCACTACCTAAAGTTTGAGTTGTTATTTTTACCATATCAGAAGCTACTGTTCCCCAACTTGGGTTAGCACCTGCACCACCAGTCTGTAAAACTTGGTTTGCCGTACCTGCCGCTAGTCTCTGAAGACCAGAACCGTCTCTATATAAAATGTCACCTTGTGTTGTTAATGTTGTGCCAACGTCAGTACCGTCAGTACCTTTTGTTGCCATTGGTTGAAAGTACGTAGTATTAGTTGGAAGGTTACCTGTACTTGCCAATATGCAAATGTAAGACGACCCATTGTACGATACAACGTCATCTACTGCATACGGTGTTGATCCATTATAAGCTCCCTTCCAATCGAACCTTAATGAACCTAGATTTACTGTAGCCATAATTATTATTTCTCCTATATTGTAGCTATTAAGTCGCCATCATTATTCATACTAAAGGTAAAACCTGAAGCACTATATAAAACATCATCAAACGTGGCGTAAGTTGCATTTGAAATGTTATCTTGACCTTGATCGGTCGTAATCACTCTTAATTTATTTGGTCTTGGTGCAGGTGTGTTTGCCTGACCACCCATATTTGCGTGTGAAGAACAATAGTAATAAAGAGTTGGAGCTCCACTAGCAACTACGATTGTTACTTGTGTTGCTGAATTTACCGTTACTCCTGTAGTGTATGCACTTGAATTACCGCTGTCTGTAGAAAATCTAAATGGGTGAGCTGAAGGGTGTGTAAACACATAAGTGTTACCTTCATATAATTCTAATGTTTTTTGTTGGACACCATCTATAAAATATTTACCACCACTATCTGTAACTGTAATGTGTATAGTTGATGGGTCATAGTATCTTTCAAAACCATAAACTTCTGCTGAAGATGCACTCCCAAGTTCCCAGCCGTTCCCAGCGTCATTGACCTTAAACACATTTCCTGCCGCAATACCTGTTGTAGATAATTTAGCCGCTGTAACAGAATTATCATTAGGTTGTAATTGAACACCACTACCAATGTGTAGTATCCAATCCATTACATCAGATGATGTTAAGGTTGCACCCGTAAAAGTAATTTGACTATTAGCAACAGTAAAGTTTCCAAACTGCACTACACCATTAATCGAACAAATAATATTGTTTGCCGAAAGGGGTGTAAATGCTGAACCACCTTTTGTAAGGTTGTACGTTGTAGCACTTGATAATGTAATATTATCTAATTTATCAAGTTGCTGTAAGTTTGATAACCCTGTTCCTATATAAGCCATATTATAATACTATTGTGTTAGCTTCTTCTTCAGTTAATGCTTCGCCTGACATAAGTTTAGCTTTAGCACTAGCTTTTAGATTTTCTATTTCTTCCACAGATATTGGTTTTGCAGTTTTGTTATCTTCTTCTCTTTGTTTTATTTCTTCAGCAGACATATCTACATAAGAACCTTGTGGATTTTCTAAAGTTATTAAAAATTTTTTCATATTATCTCCTTATCTCCTTTTATTTAAGACCATAAACTTTTACTACTGGGGCATATATATTTCCAGTAGTCACATAAAAAGTAAATCCAGTATGTTGTTCTGTGCCTTTATAAACTCCGTGATTGTGTCTAACGTAAGCGTGGTTTCCCTCAAAGCCACCACCAGTACCTATAAAACTTGTGTTTTGACTTGCGTCATAAGGATTTATAAAAGTAAATTCGTGGTCTGATGTTTCATCTGAATTGTTAGACATATTGGAAATTTTCCATTTATTATCATTAAAAGTTCCGTTATTTTGTTGTCCTGTACTTGAAGAGCTATTATAATAAGCACCATCATTAACACCACAATAGTTAGAGCCAGTTTGTACCGTTCCTGCTGAAGTATTCATTCTTAATTCTGTTCCATAACCATTTGAAGTTGCGTAAGCACCACCTATAAATACTTTATAAACTTTATAAGTTGATGAAAATACATCTACTTGAATATGAGCGGCATTTGAAACAGAGGTATCGCTTAAAAGAACATAGTCAGATGATAAAGTTCCCCAACTAGGATTAGCTCCTGCACCACCTGTTTTTAGAACTTGACCTGCTGTTCCTGCACCTAATCGCTGAAGTCCACTTCCATCTCTGTAAAGTATATCGCCTTGAGTTGTTAATGTAGTACCTACATCTGTACCATCTGTTCCTTTAGCCGCTAATTTTGTCCAATAGGAAGCGTTGGACGTAGCGTTACCTGTAGAAGCCTGTATACAGATGAAAGTTTCATCTCCAAAAGTTACAATATCGTCAACCACATAAGCTGTTGAGCCGTTGTAAGCACCTTGAAATACTGGCTTAATTCTTCCTAAATTTAATGTCGCCATTGTTTTTGTTTCTCCTTATTATTATTAAATTGTAACATTCAGATTGCCAGAGGCATCTACTGAAAATGTTAGTCCTCGTTTTGATACAAAACTTTCAACGTATTTATCTGATTGTTGTGTATCATTATTTGCTACTGATACGTTGTCAGAACCATTTGAGTATTCTAACTCTAGTGTACCATTAGCTAATTTTTTAAATCCGTAAAAATCTACTGTTCCTAAACTTGCTTGTGCTGAAGCTGAAATATCTTGTAATTCAACTGCACCATCTTGAATTTGTGCTGTTGTTGTTATTACTGCACTAGGAAATTGACCAATATAAGCCATTACGTACTTATGCTATCAACCGCAGAAATCCAAACATCACAAGAACTAGCAACGTCAGATTTTACTTTGACAACATCTCCACTTTGAACAACTACCTTTGCTCCACCATCAATTAATTGTAATTGTGATCCAACTGGAATTGGTGCAGATTTAACTAGGTAGATGTCATTTGTTCCATCATTAATATATACATCAACATTTATAGAGCTAGAATGAACATTTGTTAATGCTACTCCAACTATAGTGTCATAACTATCTGCTGTGTAAACGTTTTCAACAGAAGTACCTACATTGTTTTTTGTATATCTTCTAAAGTTTTGTGCCATTTATATTTTTCTCCTTATAAAGCAATCGCCATAGCAATTACTAATCCTGTTGTTACTGTAGCTTGTGATGCCGAGTTTGCCGCTTGGGTTGCAGAATTTGCCGCCGCCGTAGCTTGATTACTTGCTGTAGTTGCGTGTCCCGAAGCAGTATTAGCGTGTCCTAATGCTGTCGAAACGTGACCTGCCGCTGTTGAAGCACTCGCCGCCGCATTGTTGGCTTGTGTTGTAGCGTTAGCAACCGCAGTATTATTAGTTGTTAAAATAGAATCTACATAAGCTTTTGTAGACGCATCTTGTGCTGACGTTGGGTCAGCTACATTAATAATTCTATTGTTACCTGCATCAAATAAATTTAACGCATTTTTACTTAAAGCATCTTCTGTAGTATCAATAGCCTCTTGTGCCATAAAGAAACTTTGGTTTCCGTCTTGGTCAAGAGTAGATTCTGTAAGTGTAGAGCCATCTTGGTAGTCAACAAGTCTTGCTGTTCTATTAGATGATCTAGTAAATTTTATAATTGTTGAAGCCGCAGGTGCAGATGTAAAAGTTATTGTTGATGAAGTCGGAAAAGTGTAATCCGTTGTTAACGTTTTTGTAACACCATCAACAGTCACTATCACGTGTGCTTGTTCAATGTAAGGAAAGGTAACACTAAAAGTTGTCGTGCTTCCATTACCTGTATATGTATCTACTGCAAATGCCATAATTAATATAATCCTATTTTTCCTTTGTCTGGTAATCCAGAGTTATCTCTTAAAAAGTTTATTCCTTGATTAATTCCATATAAGTTTTGATATGGAAGTATTCTCATTATTCTATTTAAATCTTGTTTACTAAAGTCGTAATCAGAATTAAATAAAGATTTAATAACTGAACCACCAATACCCATAACTTTTTCTCCTAAATCATAAGTAGGGTTTCCTGTAATTAAATTCATTTCTTGACCAGATGATCTAGTATTAAATCTATATTCAGGTGCAATCTGACCTGTAATCATATCCATAAATGGTGGCATTACAGAAGACCAACCTGCTCTTTGAAAAGAAGCCATAGCGATTTTATAAACATCACCTTTATCTCCTAATTTCTTTTTTAGATAAGCTTTCTTTTCAGCAGGGCTCATACCAATAGTATTGAAATGTGCTTGTGCAACATAAGCTGAACCACCAATCGTCATTGTATACATAAACATAGAGAATGTTTGAAAATCTCCCATAGCTACGTTATGTAAAAATTGTTTACTCCAAGCAGTCATTATAAATTGTCTAAATTGAGACATTGTTTTTCCAAGAGCTTTGTCAGAGAAAAATCTACTTGTATCTCCAATCATATTATATTGGACTGCTCTTTTAGTATATCTATTTACAGCTATACCAAACTTTTTTACTAAATTTTGATCTTTAAAATTAACAAAGTCAAATTTTAAAACTCGTCTACCTAATCCACTTACTTCTGTAACAACATTAGGACTATTAAATTCTTTTGCTAAAGCTAATAAATCATCGTCACTTAAACCTAAAACTCTATATCTATTTAATCTTCCTTTAGATATTTCTTTTAGCATTGTTCCTTTTTTAGAAACGTCTATTAAATCTTCTGCTAATCTATGCACAAACAATCGCATAGCTATTCTTCTTTGGTGTCTATCAATTCCAATTAAACCAGATGCGTGTCCTGTTGTTTTTTCTGCAAGATTTTGAACAGGTTTAGTTATAAACTTTCTTTTTGTACCCGTAGCATCTAATTGAGATACACCTCTATCTAAAACATCGTATGCTTGATATTGTCTATAAATATAGTCGTCACCATTAGAAGAACCAATGATTGCCATATCTTTATAAAAAGTATCATCTACTTTACCTGCTTGTGCATCATTAAATAATTTTCTAAATACAGGTATTTCATTTAATAAAAGTCTAAAACCTTGTTGAGAAACAGCAACTCCATATTCAGGAAGTTGTGCTATACCAACTTGATTTAAAACTCTTACAAAATTATATCTTCTTAAATCTCGTAACCATTTATTTAATCCAACAGTAGGATCACCTGTTTCAGTTGATCTTCCCATTAAATTATTAAAGAAACTATCTATTGTCTCTATTTCTTCTTTAGCTATAAATCTTCCACCTGCTTGTCTTTGCGTAAAGTTTTTTAATTTTTTAAATTCACCTTTTGCTTCTGGATTTCTATAAACTTCATTAATATCTCTTTTAAGTTCATTACTATATTTACTCCAAGCAGTTCTACTTTTAATTCCTAATCTATCTGCAAGTGAATACCACCCTGCCATTTCGTTTGTATATGAATGCCAAAGTAAGTCTACATCATTTTCAAATATTTCATCTAGTCTAACTCTTTGACCATTAATTACTTCTTCATAGTTTTCATCTAGTCTTATTCTTTGTTTAAATCTACCAGATGTTAAAAGAGTTATATTATTTCTTAATCCATCAAATAAATTATCTCTTTGTGCTTGTGATAAATCTTGAAATACATCATCAATATATTCTCTTAATAATGCAGGGTCTTTAATTCTTAATAATTGTTCTATATCAAAGCCACCCATTTTATTATTATATTTAGCGGCTTTAATAATTACTCTAGCTAAAGCTCTAGCTTTTGATACAGATATTTGAGTTGTTTTACCATCATCAGTTTTAACTTTAACTGTTTCAGCTTTAGCAACTGGATTATCAATTCTATTTAATGCAGGTTGTTGTTTAGCTATTGCACCCGTTAATAAATCTTCTATACCTTCTTCACCAATTCTTTGTTCTAAAGCGGCAAAAGCTTCAAAACTAATTTTTCTTGGTACATAATATCTACCTGTGTTTTGTGCTAAATCTTCAGCACCTTCAACACCTGCTTCTCGTAAGAGTTTAGCCCATAGTTGAAAACCATCTGCATAAGCATTAGCGGCTCTTACTAAATTCTTGTCGTTTAATAATACTTCTTCACTTGCACTTAATTTTAATTTCTTTTCTTTTTTAGAAAGAGCAATAATTACTCTTTTTGTATCGTGCATAAATTTTGTTTTATGACCAAACTGAAAAAATCCTCTTATACCACCAAAGCCTTTTTCTTTTAAATAACCTTTCATAGCTTCACCTACTTCTCCATACACAGTATGATGAGCTCTCATTACAGTTTGATCTCTAGTCATCTCAACCGTACTATCTTGTACTGCCGCTTGACCTGTCTTTTTGTCTTTAAAACCAACAGGTTCTTCCATTGATCTAAAACCAAAAAGTCTAGCTTTTTTAGAAAGACTTGTACCTAAAGTTCCTGATCTAGTCATACTAAATCCAAAGAACGGAATGTTCCTTAATTTAGGAAAGAATAATTCTACGTTGTCAATTAGTGCAGTATCATTTAAATCTTTTTCTAATTTCTTATTCTTTTTAGAATGCTTAACATTCTTAAATACAGTTTGATCTGCTTCTTTACTAACCTTTAAACCATTCTCAACTAAATCTTGTCTAGTCTCTGCATTAGCTATATTACGGAGGTTTTTAGCAGTTAAAGCCGATATTCCTCCTCCAAGAGTACCACCTAAAGCTGATGCGATTAATACATCAGAAAGTCCCATTGTAGGATTGTTTGCCGCTATAGGAGAATATAGAGCTCCTTCCATACCACCATAAGCTAATCCTTTTCTAACAAAACTTTGTCTTCTAGTTAATCCTGTAAAAAATTTACTACCTTGCATTACTTTACTTAATGCACCATAACCCGTTAAATTTACGGGGTCTAAAATAAAAGTACCAAATTGTAAGGCTATACCACCCCAACCATAAGAAGCTAGAAGTTCTGCATTCTTTTGATGTTTAGATGCTTTTTCAGCTAAATACTTTAAGTGTTCTCCATTGAGAGCTCCAATCAAACTATCTGCAAACTCTGGCTGTAAATTGTATTCTTTTATTACAGCATCAAATTCTTCTTTATTATTTTCCATACTAAATCCATCTTCTTGAATAAAAGTTGGAGAAGTAAATATCTCATAAGCGTTAGCAAAAATTGTATTTTCAACTAACGAAGCTTTTAAAGCGGCAGGTATAGTTCTACCTTCTGCAATATGTTTTTGTAATTCACTATAGTTATAAGCTTGATCTAAAAACAAACCTCTACTTACATCAGGTTCTTCTGACCATAAGTATTTTTGTTTTGTTATATCTATAGGTTTAAATTCTTTATCTAGAGTTTTTTTTTCGTTCTCTAAAAAGTCAGCTTCTTTGTTTCTTCTAGTACCAAAGTTATCACCAAAGTTTCTTAAATTAGCAAGTAAAGCGTCCCAATCATTATCTCTAGCTTGTTTTATAAAGTTCATTTCAGAACCATCTTTTCTTTTAAATCCTGATCCGTATTGAAAACCAACAGAAGCTATAACTGTTTTTTCTGCTTCACTTAAATCGTCCCAAGCAGTTTTATGTTCTCCGTTTTCATATGCTTTTTTAATTTGATTTGTATACCAATTATGACTAGCTTTATCTATTTCTGATACTTGATCGTCAGTTAATCTAAAACCTTTTGATGCTTCTTTTGCTTCTGCACCCGACATACCAAAAAATTGAGACAACAAATTAGTTGTTTCTTCTGATATACCTATTTCATTTAATAAGTCTGCATCTTTTTCTTTTAGATCAAAACCTGTTGCTACTGTAACTCCAGAGTTATCACTAGGTACATACGCTTGATTTACGCCTTTACCTTCTAGTTCTGAAATAAAATCCCAGTTAATGTTTTTTGTCATATTATGGTGTCATTCCTTCTTGTGTTGCTAAAAATTCTTGATTCTTGTCTCGTCTATCTCTTATTTCTTTATCTTTCTTTAATCTAATCTTTTCAAGTTTTTCTGATAATTCTTTATTCTTTTTAGTTACTCTATCTTTTACTAATTGTATTGGCACTTCTAACCAAACTGTTCTTCCATCTTTATACTCAACTGTTGCAGGAACATCGGTCATAAAACTATTGTCATCTTTAAAATATAAAGTATCTCCTTCTCTATTAACAATTAGTTCATAATTATTTAAATCAATAGATTGATTGTTAGTAGCATTTGGAGCTTGACCTGTAATATCAGGATTAGTTTCGTCATAGAAAAATCCAACAATATCTGTATCTTGAATTATTGATTTTTCTCCATTTAATTTTTCTTTTAATATTTCAATAGATGCTACTTTAAAAGCATCATAGTTATCTTTTGTTACACCAAATTGATTTAATTTATATTTACTTACGTAACGTCCATTAATGTTTTCATAATATTCATCTATAAACTTTTTAGTTTGACTAATAAAATTATCATTAACATCTGAATTTATATTTTTAAAATATTCAGCTACCGTATAAACTAAATCAAGGTTAGGAGCATAAGCCATATTACCTGCAAAACCTTGTAGTGTTTTTTTGTTAGCAGAGCTTAATTCTGTTATTGTTGATGTAGACATATCCATAGTTCCAACTTGTCTAACAATATCTCTTGGGTCTAAACCTGCATCACTTAAAATACTTGCAATAAAAAACTTATATCTATTCTTATCATTTTCTTCAAAATAGATACCAACCATACCATTTTGTTCTAAACCTTTATAAACTTCTATAGCTAGTTTTGCATCTTCTGTGTATTGACTACTTAATGGTTTTTCAAACAAATCTACTATTTGTGGTATAGGTTCATTTTTAGCCATAGCAGGAGCAAACGTTAATGTTGCTTTTAAAAACGCATCTGCTTCTGATGTAGCTTCTCCTGTTGCAATTAATCTTTTTATTTCTTTTGCAAAAGCTTGTTCTCCTACTTCAATACGATCACTTTTTTTCATTCCTGTACTAGCTAAAGAACCATTCCACCACATCGCTGTGTTTCTATTTAAGTTTATGCTATCTTTTAATTCATCAATTAATGCTCTTACTCTTTTTTGATGTTTTGGAGTATTTATGATTGCAGGAGTACCGTCAGGTCTATCTTGTGTTAATAGTTCAATATACTCTGGTGCAAATCTTCCGTCTAATTTTGCGTGTGTTTCTGCTTCACTAATAACAATATCATCAAAGTCAGCATTAGATAATGCAGGGTTTTTATCTGCTTTTAATTTATAGAACATATCTATAAATGTTTTAGACATATTCTCTTGAAAGAATTTTGCTTTTCTTTCTTGGTATCCATTGGTATTCATACCTTCAGGATCATTAAGTAATTCTTGATCGTAAAAAAGTATTTCTAATTGTTCTTCAACTTTTTCTGGTAAATTTTGTATTGCTAAAGAAGTATTCCCAGTAACTTTAAATTGTAATTCTTCTGATTGTTTTTCAAACTCTTTTACGTTTAACCATTTTCTTATTTCTTCTGTGCCATTGTTGTATGCAGAAGCAAAAAATTCATCACCTTCTTTACCTTGTAAATAAGTTGCACTAGCTTCATTATAATGATCTTGCCAATTATAACCTTCTTGATTTCTTTTAGACCAATATTCATTTTTAAAATCTTGTATAAAATTATCTACAGAATTATTTGCATATTGTTTGTATGCACCATATCTAGCCCAACCATTAAATATATCAGGAAAACCATTTTTATGAGCTTCTTTAGCTTGTTCTAAAGTCATTCCATTAATTGTAGCTTGACCTTCTTCTAATGATGCCTCTGCTTTTTCTTTTAAATCTTTATCAGCTAATTTTTTAATAGTAGGATTTATTTGTGCTAATGTATCAGCTAATGCACCAAACCTATCTTTACCAACAATCTTTTCTTCTCCAACATTCATTATTGGTTTTGGAGCAGGTGCGTTTTCTAAATTGACGCTAACTCCAAGATTTGTATTTATTTTAACCATTATGGCATTTCTCCAACAGGTATGCCTTGATCTCCCATAGGTGGTGTATCAGGTGCTTTGTTAGCTAAATACACTCCACCAATATCTACAGCAGTAGATAAAGCATAAGTCATAAAACTTGGTTTGTATGCTCGTGGTAAACTTAAAATTTGATTTGCATATCTTTTATTGTAAGACAAACGATCATAGCCAATAGCTCTTAATTTATTTTCATAGTTTTGATCTATTGTGTTAAATTGTTTACCTGCTTGTCTAGATATATCTCCAAGAACCGTATTGTATAAATTACCACCTAAACCTTTTTCAAAGAATGCAACTTTTGCGGCACCTTCAACATTTAATTTTTGTGTAGAAACTTTTTCTTTTTGGAATGCCGCTTTATCTTCTTCAGCTTCTTGTTTTCTAATAAAAGCATTATCTGTGTAAATAGCTTCGTTTCTTAATCTAGCACCTTTAGTTTCTGCTTGTTGATTAATATAGTTAGCTTTATCTTTATCAGATCGGTACTGCGTATAGCCTTGTAACACTCTTGTTGCGATATACGCTTCCATAGTACACATAGTTATTCTTTTTTCTCCTTATAAAATCCGTAAAACAAAACTTTGTTAAACATTTTTTCGTTAATAATTTTAAACCCACACCATTTAAGCCAAGTTAAATGAAGTTTATTTCTACTATCTATATAATTAAATAGTATAGGAAACTTATCTTCCATTTCTTTTACTCTGTTTTTACACTCTTTTAAAAATTTAATTTTAATCTTTTTAATTTTAGGAGTGCAAAGTAAAAACGGAGAGCCAATTTTTTTATCATCAAGTGATGCTACTACTCCATAAATTCCTGCAATTTCATCATCTACAAAAAACGATCTACAATAATCCGTCATAGTAAAACCTTTAAGCAAAGTTTTTTCTAAATCATCTGTTCCTGTTTTAGAAATAATTTCTCTTTCATCTTCAGGTCTTAAATCTTTTACTAATAGTTTTATATGTTCGCTAGTTGCTTCTATTTCATCTATTTTCATTAGGTTATTATTCGTTGAGAAAGAACAGAGAATACCCCTTCCCATTCTGCCGAAAGAAAATTACAAGGTAAGTAACTATCGGAAGATATGAATATAACTGTATCTGTATTTTTACATTGAATAGGTAATTTAAATGTACCACTTTCTAAATTAGGTTGCCCAATCGTTAATGTACTTGATCCTAATATTTGACCTGTAAATTTATATACAGATGTTGTTCTAGACAATGGTGTTAAATTAACTTCAAAGAAACCTGTGTCTCCAAATATAATACTCATTTTCTTTAACTGTAATCTACCTGTGTTTACAGAAGTAGCATTACCAGTTGTTTTTTGTTCTCTTACAAAGAAAGTTGGAAACTGATATTTAAATGTATACTTTCTTCCTACAAGCACAGGATTTGCAGAATAATCTCCATTTACAACAACAGTAGTATTTGTTGTACTTGCAATCGGAATATTTCTACCTTTTTGTGTAGATGACCACGATCCACTTAACACTACGTCCATAGTATTTGTTTCTTCATACGGAAGTGTAAATGTAGTTTTATCTGTTGCACTATCATAAGTGCCTGTCAAACTCGTTTTACGATCTAATAAAACTGGGAAACTTAATCCTGTATCTACTTCATTTGTTTTTAAATTTAATTTTTCTAAATATGTACCATCAGCTCTTTTAATAACCATATACAAATAATTTTGTATGCAATCACCATCTAATAAAACATCTGTATCTACAAATTTATATTTAGACCAAGACCTTTGTAAAGCTTTTGATCCTGCATCAAAATAATATTTATAAACAAATAAAGAATTTCTTTCTCCTGAAGCAAAAGCAAATAATGTATTTTCAGAAGATGAACCTTTTAATCCATTAAGACCACCTGAAATGTATCTTGGTAAATTTACAGTTGTATCTAACGCATCTTTAATTTCTGTATCAGCATTTACATAATATTCTCTAACACCTGCAAAGCTACCTCTAGATATTCCAAAGTAAATATTTTGTCCAAGACCTATTGGTTTTACACCATCATCAATTTCGTATTCAGTAGTTTGATTAATTGAAACTGTTTTAGCTGATAACACTTCTTCAGCATCAAGAGTAAATTGTGATTGATCTGAAAATAAAACAAGCTGTTCATTAAATGGTACAGCATATTTTAAGATAGATACTTTGTTATGACTAACAGCTAAATCAATCATATCATCATCTACAGCAGTTGTTACTGTAGTTGCCCAAAAAGTAAAAAACTTTCCTGCTTTAGAAAAGATTACGTTTTCATCAGATAAAAACCCAAGTCTATTTCTATAAAAGAATATATCATTAATTTTTCTACCAACGAACGTAGGGTCGGGACTTGTAGTCTCGTCCCCTACTGTTCGAGATGCAAATTCGGGTTCCGTATATGAAGTAGCACTAACCGTGTAAGATGAACCGTCTGCTTTGCAAAACCTAAAATTTCCGTCTGCCGTTCTTATCAACAAATGTGGCATTGTTGATGTATCAAATGAGTTATCTAAACCATCTTTAACAGTTTCAACCCAAGCAGTTCCGTCCCATTGTACGAAGTAGTTATCAAATTCAGTACCACCATCTCCTACAATCTCAACAACAAATCCAGTATAACCTTTATATGGTAAGTCAGCAAACGAGTTAGTCTTATCCTTCACTAAAATTAAACCATCACCACCAAGTCCGTCTGATACTTCAGCAGTAAAAGTTCCTGAATTTTTCTTTACATATATAATAGAGCCATCTCTAACAATAGTGTATCCTGATAAATTAGAATTTAAATCGTTTGTTAACTCGGTAGCTATATTATCTGTAGTAATTGATGACGCATTACTAGCGTTAGAATTATCTAAAGTTTGAAAACTAGCAACGTTTGAACCATCAATATCAATTTCATAAGTAGTTCTGTATTGACCATTTTTTACATAGAATATTGCTTCGTCAGGTCTAGCCGTAGAAGTTGTACCAGATTTTGCAACTGTTTTAGTTTTGTTTACAATAAATGTGTAATCAGCAACAGTTACTAAATTAAAATCTTCTTGTGGGTTTGTAGACGTTAAATAAGTTAAACCATCAGGAGTAACTACAGTTTTATTATTACCTGCTAGATCATAAACTTTTATAGACTGATTATTTACAAGAACAGCATATTGTTCGTTGCTGTCTCTATTTATAATATGTACTTTACTATTTGTTAACGTATCAGTATTTAATTTTGCAATATGTTCAGTAGGTGGTCGTTTACCTAAACCAGTAATAATATCAGAAAGACCATTCTCTTGTATTGTTGCTTGATTTGGTAACTTTACTGTATCTGGTTGTTGGGACACCCCATTCAATAAATTTGGAATTGAATTTGAAATTAATCTTGCACTCATTATTCATCGCTAATTGTAGTTTTCGCAGGTTGAAAATTATCTCTGTCAATAACTCTGTATGTACTATAGTTATCAAAGATACTATGATCTCTAGTATCTCCTTCGTGTTCTTTTAATGCAGATAAAGCTGAAAGCTCATCAACTTGATGAAATGCGTGTAAAGTTTCTGATGCTAACATTCTATCTTGAAATATTCTAGCGGCTCTTATTGTAATATATCTTCTAGCCGTTTCTGGTAATTCTGTAAATTCTAAAAACCAAGTTATGTTAACTCTAATATCTTTAGTAATAGTATAAGTATGATTTTCTCTATCCCAAAGTTTTCTACCTCTTTCAACTAAATCTAAATCAGCATCTTTGTTTGAATTATCTACTCTTAAACAATTTGTTGGTAACACAATTTGATCAGATGAATTTTTAGCAAGTAAATAATTAGTATCAGTATTAAAATGCCACCCAACACTTTGTACTTCTCTTGATACATTATCTAATATTTGTATTGCAATAGAAACATCAGTTGTCGTTGAAGATGTAATTGTGTTAACTGGGCTTTCCCCAATCGCAGTAAGCATTACATTTATTGCTTCTAATTTAGTTGTAACTGTAGTTGTCATAATAAATTTTATTTAGTGAGAGGCGACCGAAGCCGCCTCCCAAGTGTAAAACAAACGTAATAAATTACGCAGTTTTAATTTCAATCGAACAGATTGGATTTAGAGGTGCGTGACCCATAGCATATTTTGCTACCATTAACGTACCTTGTCTTTGGATTTGGTATTCCATTTCTGTAGACAAGTCCATTAATTTAACTGTTCCAACTGCATTTTTCTGCCAAACACAACCAACAGTGTTAGTAAAGTTCCCTGCAAAATTTGTAGAAGAACCTTGTGCTACACCTGAAGTGATGTTTGTAGATGGTAAGTTGTTTGTAGGTACTATGTTAATACCTGCAACTTTTAATACTTTACCATCAGAGTAAGAACCTGATCCGCCCCAATCTCTGTTAATAACAGTAGTCGCTTGGATTAGATTGTAATATACCGCAGGAGAGACAGCACAATATCTGTCTTCCGCAGGTACATCAGCCTCATCTAATTTTTCAGCCGCACTGAAAATAGAAGCCGCCGCAGAAGCCGCATTAGTTGCGAAGTCAGCGTCAGTTATAGATGATCCAGCCGCTTGTGGCGAAGCCGCATTTCCTCTACTGTTTAAGATTAAGTTTTGATAAACGTGCTTGTCCATCTGATTTGCAAGAGCTCTACCAAGTTCTTTTGAGTAGATTGATCTCACATCATAGTGGGACATAGCCTCATCTATTTTTGCGATAAATACTGGAGCAATCAATAAGTTCTCAATAGAGATTGTTCTCTCATTGTGAGTTATTGAACCACCAGTAATTTCATTTCCCGCAGTATGGTAACTCGCCGAAGCTTTACCTACTATTGGAAATTGAGCACTTTTACCAGAGCTAATAGTTCTGACTAGGTGCTTGTCTAGTGTCGAGTTTGCTGTTTCAAACGCAGTAATAACTTCTCCGCTGAAAATTTTCAGAAAAGAAGCAGTTGTACTACCTGAACCAGCATTCTGACCTATATTTGATACAGTATAATTTGACATTATATTTATATCTCCTTGTATTTATAGGTTGTTGCTAATAAAGCATAGTAATTTCAGTTTCAGAATTATCCGTCCTCAAACGGGTTAAGTCTTACTCTTACGTGCTATTCTAGGACAGCAATTTATCCACAGAATTTTGTTAAATAACTTTTGATCTTGAAACTTTGTCTGCAACCATTTTTCTAAATGCACTATCTGTTGCATATCTAGGGTCAGCCATATCAGCTTTCATTTGACCAATACTTTCGTATGCTGATCCAGATTGTTGTGCGTTAGTTCCTGTTGCTAAAGTTGGTTCTTTAGTTTCAGATTGAAAACGAGCATACATACCTTTTATAGTAAATAATGCTGTTTCATTATCTTGACCAATGCTATCGTTAAATTGTTGTATTTCACTTTCAGGTAAATTTTCAGTTACCCAATCAGTCATTCTTTTATAGTTTTCTTCACCACCTGTGCTATCAAAAGCTCTTTGTTCAAACTTTTGTGCAACAGCATCTAAACCTGCAAGATAATTGTCTATGTAAGATTTAGGTAATCCTGCTTTTTCAAGAGATTGAATTGTGTTTTCACTTAACTCACCATTTTCTTCAAACTCTTTTTCAGCAGAAGAAAAATCAAAACTAACAGGTTTATCTGCTTCTAATTTTGTTTCTTCTTTTGGTGCTTCAGATTGTTTTCTTTCCAACTCCTGATAAGATTTAATTAAATCTTCTTGGTTTTTAAATTTACCAAGTATTAATTCTTCTTTAACAGGTTCAGTAGTTGGAGCTGTTTCAGTAGTTGCAACGTTATTTGCATCATCAGCTTTCTTTATCATTTGTTCTTGGTACTCTTGCGTTTCTTTTACTTCTTCCGCAGGTACTTCTACTTTTTCAACCATTAGTTCTCCTTATTATTTTTGTTTCTTTGGTCTTTAAAACTATCCCTGACTATACCCATACCTTCTTTTACAACGGCAGGGGAATTTTGTTGCATCATCATTTGTTCTTGCATAGCTTGTTGTTCAGCTTGGATTTGTTCAGGAGATTTTATTAAACCTTCCATTTCAACTCCAAGTGAAGTACCAACTCTTTTTACATATTCATCTAAATTTAAGTATGTCATTAGTTGTTCTGCAAAAGGTTGTAGTTGGTTAACAAATGTATTTAATCTTTGTAAATCACTTGATCTACCTAAAGCTTCTAGTCCTGTTACAATTTTAGGACGTATGCTATCTTTAGGTAAGTTAGGTAATGCTTTCTTTTTTTCCATTTGAAACATTAATCTGTTTATTAATGGAAGTTGTAATTCTTGTGATAATAAAGAATAAAGACCACCTAAACTATCGTCTAATTCTTTTGATACATAATTTATTTCTGTTGCTGTAACTCTGTCATTATTTCTTTGCACAGATGTATTTAACATAAATGCAAATTGTAATCTTTCTTCAATTAATCTCATTGTTTGAAATGCAACATTAAAATCAGAAAATTTATTAACCTGAAGTGTAGTTACATCTTCAGCGTTACCCTCACGAATTGCTCCATTAGGGCTTTCAGATAAAGTTTTTAAACGAGTTGATCCATTTGGTTTTACTAAAAACAAAACTTTACTTGATGCCGCTGATCCTTCAACAACAGCTCTATATAGAGCTTCAAGACTACGAAGATCACCAATATATTCTTCTATAAATCCTCTACCATAATCAGCATTATCAATAGAAGTATAACGTAATGGTATAAATGCGTTTTTATCTATAGGATAAGTTCCTACAGATGAAGGTATAATTTTTTCGTATAACTCTTGATGTACTTCCCATTTTTTTCCGTTAGCTGATCTTTTAACACAAGTATAAATTTCACAAGTGTCATCATAACCATCTTTATTTTTATCTCCCTCTATTAATAATTTTTGTTCTTCTGTTAAAGAAGATGGTGCAACCATATCTTTTGTAATAATTTCTAATACATTACCTATTCCATCTCTTTTAACTACATATCTATCTAAATGATAAACTTTCATTTTAAGATCAGGTGTAATATATAATAAAACATTACCTGCAATAATAAGATGTTTGATTGCTTCAAATAAAGCATTTCTAAAATTGTTAACTTCCATTTCACTCATAACAACTCGTTCAATAGAAGCCATAGCTTTTTCAAACTCACCTTTCATATCATCTCGACCTGAAAGTTCTGACAAAGTAAACTCGTCAAGTGTTAGTCTAAAGAAAGGTTGATTGGGTGGAAGTAAAGCTAGAAGTAGCTTTGATGAAAGGTTATTAGTACCTCTAGCACCAATACCTTGATATGGAGTATGTAATGTTGTGTGTTTACTATGATACTCACGAGGCATAATAGATGGGATCGTAAATTCTGCACTATCTCGTGCTCTATCTAAAAATGGGTCTCTTATAGCTTCAAGAGTGTTATATCTCGATTTAGCTGTTGTATATTTTGCCATATTTTTTATCTATTAAGGTACGTTTGCACCACTTTGACTTGAAGTTCCACCTACCTGTAAAGGTATTCTTAATGCCTGTTTACCTCGTTTCCTCGAATAACTAACTCGGCTAGACGTTTTAGTTTGCGGGGCTTTTGGAGCTTTCTCTCTTAAACGAGCTGACGAAGCGTTAACTTCCGTAGCTGGAGGTGCTGGGGGAGCTGGAGGTGGTGGTGGTGGCTTGGGTCTAGAAAATCCACACATATTATTTTATATCTCCTATTATTGTTTCATTTAATAAATTGTTTTCTTTATCATTTAATATCTTTTTTAAATGTGATACGACACTTGATTGTCCTGCTTTAAACCACACTTTTCTTTCATTATCGTTAAGATCGGGCGATTTATCAGGGAATTGCTTTTCTAAATAATCAATTAATTCTTGTGAAATCATAGTTATATCCAAGAGAGCAACTATTTAGGCTGTATTTTAAGGGGGATTGGTACTACTTTTAGTACGTTTTTGGTAGGAATGACCATAGTGTTACCACCTTCTGCGATAACATATTTGCCATTTTTTTCATCGGTTGTAAAATCAGATGCTAAAATAAAAGCGTCTTCAGTTTTATTAATTAAGAAACCAACACTAATACATATTGTTGGTAGCATCTGTTCTATTGTGGAAAGTTCGTTCCAACTACTATCGGAGTTTGCATCTTCCCAAAGTACAAAAACAAACTTATACTTCGGGGGGTTTTGACTGATCCATTGTAGGATTTTCTTTAGGAGTTTCTTCATTATTATTTGTTACCTCATTTTCAAATGTTTTATCAACACTTGGGTTAGTAGTATCTTCTGGTTTTTTTTCTGTTTCAGGTAATGGGTCTAAAGGTAATTCTTCTAAAGTTGACCTTGTTGTATTTTGACCTACTATTGTATAAGTAGCTTTTATAGTAGGTGGAAACGTTTTATCTGTGTCAGGAGTTCTAGCATAAAACTCATCTTCATATAAAATATCAACGTTTAACCAAGTTCTTTTTTTCCATCTTTTTACGTGTGCATTACTCATAGTCTCTCTCTTTTATCATTTCTAAATAATGAATTGCTTTATCTATATCTTTTGCTTTACCTTTTTTCTTATGACGACAAATATATTTTATAGCATTACCTTCTGCAAATGGTAAATTATTTTCATTAATAAAATGTGCAGGTTGAATTTTCATAGATTTATAGTGGTCGCCATCAACTTGTTTTTCTAAAGTATCATACGAAGTAGATTTAAACATATCTTTATTTGTCATTACCACTCCATAATATAGGTTGTTTCTTTTTAAAATCATAGTCTGTATTTCTTAAAATACGAGCTAACCGAGCTTGTGTTAAAGCATCATCTTCTGTTAAACCTTGCTCTTTAAAACAATCTTTAACGACTTTCCACAAGTTCTTTTTTCTAGTTAATGTTTTTTTAGTTTTAACATCTCCATAAGTAGGTGCACCTTTGTAATTATCCGTGCTATCTCCTACAAGACATTGATAATAAAAGTTATAATCAGCTTGTTTTTTAGTAATGCCATAAAACTCTTTTAGTGTCGGATTATAATGTAATCCTGCAATTTGATTTAAGTCTTTATCAATACTACAAATAATTTTATTACCTTTAATTATTGATGAAGTAGCTAATATACCAAGTATATCATCAGCTTCTAATCTAGGTCTAATAAAACCATTATAATTTTTATAAATATAATCTCTACAATATTGTAAAGTTAAAGGTTTTCTTTGTTTTGTTCTATTTAATTTATAATCAGGATAAATTTCTTTTCTAAAATTATCTTTATCACTAAATGCAGAAATAATTTCTTTGCATTGTGTATCTTGTTTTAGTGTATTAAAGTAATCTTTTATTCTTCTTGTGCAATCTAGTTCATCACTATGTAATGTCCATATTGCAAACTCGTCTTCTTGATTGCCCCATCGTATCGCTTCTTCTGAAGCAAATGATACTTGATAAGCTACTACGTCAGCATCTACTAATAGTGTACTCATTATCCGTTTCCTTTTGGTTTTATAGTGTTTAAATTTACGTGAATTACGTTGCCATCACGATTTTTAATTTTCTTTCTAAAATCTGCTTCATCAAATTCTTTTTCTTGACTTTCTATTATAGGTAATAAACCTAAATATGCTCCGTGTCGTTCTATAGTTTTTAAAAATCCAGACAATATAGAACCAACTTGAACAGCAGGGCTATTCATCATATCATTAGGTTTTTCATTATCTCCATATTTTTCAAATATGCTGTATTCAATTTTATCTTTGTCGTCTTCTCTGTCGTGAAGCACTATAATAACTTGCATTTTATTTCCTTTAGTTTTGCCCACCAAGCATCTGCAATCTTATACAAATCTGTTGGGCTTTTTGTGTTTCCTTTTTTAGCATTACAAGAATGACAAATGATCCATATATTATCTCTCTCATAACCTTTCGTTGCGTCTAATCTATCTACTGATGGAGAATTACTTTGTTTACCTTGTGGCACTAATACAATACCACAACAAGGACAATGACTTGGTGTTAATAAAATTAACTCGTCTATTGTTAAACCACAATCGTGACCTTGACGTTTTCTTTGATTACATAAACAATTTGAAGCCCACTTTCTCCATTTTAAATTAGTGGGTTTCAGCCCAATTTTTACCGACACGGTATTCTGCTCCTAATGGTACTCGTAATTTAAAGTGTTCTCCTGCTTCTTTTATACTTTCAACAGCTAACTTACCAACTTCATCGGCTATGTTTGGTTTTGCTTCTATTTGAAATTCATCGTGTATGTTTGCAATTACAAAAGCATCTTTATCTTTTAATTTACCCCATAATATAGTTAATGCTTTTTTCATAATTATTGCCCCACAACTTTGGATCAAAGCATTTAAACTCGAATGGGCACTTCTTATTGTAAGTATTCTTTTATCTATAGCTTTGATGTATCCGTTGTCTTCTATCTTACAATATATATCTTCTTTTATTTCTTGTAAGAAAGGTAATACTTTATAAAATTTATCTAATACATTTTTAGCTTCGGTCATAGAACAATCTAATATTTCCATAACTCTCCTTGCACTTGCTCCATACAAAACTGCATAGAGAATTGTCTTCGCAAGGTTTCTATTACTTAAACCTAAATTTTTTTGATTGTAGGTATGTATGTCACCATTTAAAATTAAATCTACATACTCTTTACCACCTGTATAATTATAAATGTAGTGTGCGAGACATCGAGCCTCCAAACCTGACGCATCGCACCCTACAAGTACATAACCTAAAGAGGGAGTAAAAAGCTCACGGCATTCTTTACCGTAAGGCGAATGTGTACTAGGTACTTGTTGCAAATTAGGTGACCTACTACTCATTCTACCTGTTGTTATGTTCGTTATATAATTAGTATGCACTCGTCCATTTCGGACAACTTTTAACCAAGCGTTTTTACCATCGCTTAACATACCTAATCTTTTTTCAATTAATAAATATTCGTTAAGTTCTTTTGCTTCGGGATAATCTAAATGTCCTAAAGTTTCTTCATCAACTATTGGTAATCCTGTTTCAGAAAACTTTTTAGGTTTCCAATTTCTTAATTCCATAAGTCTATTAGATATATGTTGACGACTAGAAGGATTAAACTTCATTGTTTTAGATTTTCTAACAGCTACACCTTTTTTGTATCCTAATTTTTTATTATTAACTTTTGGTACAAACTCTCCTAAATCAACTTGCCAATCAGGAAATCTAGTTTCTAAACTTAATTTAAGATCGTGAGTTCTACCTAATAATTTAACGTGTAATTCTTTTGCTTTTACTTCATCAAAGGCAAAACCTTTTTCTTCTTGTTGTTTTAAAATGTTTGCTACTTCGTGTTCTAAATCTATACTTTCTTGACTAAATCCTTTTTCTAATAATTTTTTATAAAGTAATGATGTAAGTTTGACATCTTGAATACAATATTCAAGCATAGCAGGAGTAAATATATCAAATGTATTTATATCTGCAAAATCTCCTTTATGAAAATTTAATCTTTGACCCCAAGCTTTTAAACTATGCTTACCAACAGATGTTCTTTCAATACGATCACTTGCTAACAACTTGTAATCTACGCTATTTGCGATGTCAGGGTAGATAAGACGGCTTAAACATAGAGTATCGTGTACTAAATCAGGGCTGTGATTGTAGTCATACAAACGTTTAAGTACAGGAAGGTCGTACTTAATTACGTTATGTCCCACGATTAAATTGTCAGCAAGTAGATCAATACCTTTCGGTATATCCCGTCCAACGAACGAAATTTCTTCTCCATCTTTTTGTAAAACTAGACAATGTACCTTCGAGGGATTTAACCCGTTAGTTTCTATATCAAAAATTATTGGTTTGTTCATATTCTAATAACCTTCCTGTTTCTGGATTATATAGTAATGTTGTACCAATACCTGTAATCCCTGCAAATCTATTTTTTAAAATTCTAACTAAAGTTTTTTTACCATTCTCTTGATCTGAAAGTGATCTTTCTACACCAACACAAATGTCACTTAATTGTGCGATACTTGCACTACCTCGTAATTGTCCTAATGAAGTTTTTAAACCATCAGTATGATCTTTGTTTCCCTCTGGTCTTTTTAAATGTGAAATAATTATAACACCTATATTTAATTGTTCAGTTAATGCTCTTAATCTTGTCATTAATAAATCAATAGTTTTTCTTTCATCATTAGTTTCTAATCCACTAACAATAATTGATATGTGGTCTATAAATAAATATTCTATATCTAATGCTTTAGCAAAATATTTTATTTTATTTAATATTGTGTTTTCTTCTACAGAACCCCAATGGTCATATAAAAATACATTACCATTACCTATTGTTTCTTTGTATGCTTGTTCTAATTCTGTTTCAGAAACATCATCTCTATTTATATGAATAGGTTTATTTAAATGTAATCCTAATATACCCTCACAAGTTCTTTTTAAACTTTCTTCAAGAGATATAATTCCTATCCTTTTGCCTTTTTGTATCAAAGAGTAAGCAATCTCTTTAGTCATTAACGACTTACCAATACCTGAACCACCACATATTGTTACTATTTCTCTTTTTCTAATACCAAATAGTTTTCTGTTTAGTCCTTCGTATGGATAAAAAGCTGTTGCTTTCTCATCTTCTTTTTTAATTACTTCCCAAAGTTCTTCACCTGCAACTACACCATCAGGTCGGTAAGTCTTCGCTTCCCACATAGCTTTTATAACATCAGCACCTAATCCGTGTACTAACATTTCGTTTACATCTTTTAAATCAAACGAAGCTATTTTTGCTTTACCAACTGATAATAGTTCTGCACATTTTTTAGCACATTCTTGACCTGCATCATCTTGGTCAAAAAAGAAAATTACAGATTCATAACTTTCAATAAATTCTAACTGTTTCTTTAACGACTTAACTGCCCCGTTAACGCCATTAGGTATTCCAACAACTGCATATTTGTGATTAAATAATTGAGATAAACTACAAGTGTCTATTTCTCCCTCACAAACGCATAAAATTTTACCACCACCATTCCACAGATTTTGTCCGTACAAAGTAGCTTGGTTTATATCTCCAAGTGTTTTAAATTGTTTATCTTTGTATCTTAATTTTTGAAATACAGGTCGTTTCTTTTTATCGTAGTATGTTGCTACTTGAACAGGCTCATTATTAACTTGTGCAACTTTGTAATCCCATTTCGTACAGGTTTCCAAAGTAAGTTTTCTTTTTGGTAAACTAATCGCTTCGCCTTGTAGTAAATCTCCCCGAGTATTGCTTGTAGCCACCATATTATTATCAATCCCCCTAGTAGTAGTATTGCAAACGAAACAAAAAGTGTGACCGTCAGAGTAGAGAGCCATTCCGTCACTAGATGAACAAGTCGTACACGGTAAGTGTTTAACAAACTCACTATCATTAGTCGTCATATCCCGCCTGTCTTCCTGCGTTTAGGCGATCTTTTTCCATCTTTTCAAATTTATTATTTGCTTCAGATAATTTTCTCTGCAACACTCCATTTAATTTTTGGTGTGCATCATTAACATCATTAACGCTTCTAATGTGAGAGTATAAAGCACGATTTTTATTTACCATATTTGTTAGCTTTGTTTCTAACAAAAGTATTCTGTCGTCTTTTTCTTTTACTATTTTATTCCATTCTTCTGTTGATCTTTGTATTTTCATAATCCTTCCTTGTTATCCAATCAGTAGGTATAACTTTATCAGCAAATACAAATCCGTGTTTAAGACACCAATCAGCATAACTTGTTTTAGAACCTTTATAAATTTTATTTCTAGAATTTCCAAAAATAAATCTTATGTCTAATTTTGGGTTTTGCTCTTTTACTAATAAATGTTTTTTCCTATCTTCTCTTTTAAAAAAACCTTTTATTTCTATAAGTATACCATTTTCTAATTCTATATCAGGGGTATACTTATGTTTCGTGGCGGGCTTAAAGTAATTTATAACACGTTGTTCATACTTAAATCTAACATTACGTTGTTTTAAGTTATTAATAACGTTTTCTTCAAGCCCACTACGATAACTAGAAGTCCGCTTCTTGCGAAACGGGTTCTTCTTTTTTCCGTTTAGGTACATTGGAAACTTTCTCTGCACTAAAACCATAATCATAATCAGAAGTTTTTTCTTCTCCATTTGATTTTGGTTTCTCTGCAACAACTTCAATTAATTGTACGGCTTTCATTCTTAAAGTTACGCCAACTCCTTGTAAGTTATTGTGCCAAGACACAGCTTGAAAGGCGATCTTCATTTTACTGCCACTATACACGGGTTGTTCCTGTGCAATAGTTTTGTCGGCATTTAAAATCTTCGGTCTTTGCTCGAAGTCAGTTCCGTCTCTCATTGTTACCTTGTTTTTCAGTTTAAATTTAAACTCAATACCACCACTCTTTAAAACTTTGTATTGGTTGTGTGCTGATCGCTTGTCAGTATTTTCTTTTTGCTGACGTGCTTTCAACGTTTCCTCATAAAGTTTTATAATTGGTTTAGCATCTTCATCGTTTAAAACTAACTTAACTGAAAATACTCCTGCTTTTTCAAATTGCGTATCTGCCTTAAAAATGTAAGGATAATTTGCAACTCCAACAGGTGTCGTATGTATTTGCTTTTCGTTTATCATATGTGTTTTACCTCCAAGAGAACCCCAAAGTTTGTAGTCCTTGTGAATTATCTACAGATACAACCATAAAAATCTCCACTTCCATCATTCATAACGTGTCTATTAACAAACTCGTTAAACGTGGTAAGTTTTAATCTTATTATATCGCATAGATCAAAACAATCTACTTTACTAAAGAGTTCGATTTGCTTCATCATTTCTTTTGTCACTTTGACAAGAGAATATATACCATCGTCTAGTATAATTAGTTCCATTCTTGCACTTTTGGCATATCGGACGTTGATCGCCACTCATAATAATTATCTTTTGTATTTTTAATTACAGAGATTGATAAGTCTTCAACTTTTGTAGGATATACATAACCATAAACATCTTTATCAATTTCTTCTAGTTTATACCCCGCACCAAGTTCAATACGATTTGCTGTTCTAAAATCATTTTGGTCAACATCATAAAGTTCTCCTTTTATAGAAAATTTAGAAGTCTTATCTCTAAATATAAATGGATACCAAAATCCTGTCATTCTAAAACCTTTTTGTTTTGTAATGTAATCTCCTATCCTTAAACTTCTAGATAGTACGTGATTTAATCCATATCCTCTTTTTAATGTACCATATACAAATAGTTTCATCTTCTGTCCTTTCTATTAACTAAAAAAATATTTAGACTTCGCAATCTCGTTGATGTCTAAATTACCTTGTTGTGGTGGTCTTGTTAAACGAGTTCGTAGCTTTTCTGGAAGCTGGGAGCTCCAGTCGTTGTATAGTCGTTCTAAATAGTCCGTTTTAAATAGGTCTATAACGACTTGTCTAATGATCTGATGTAACTGGTCAACTCGATTAGGATTGGTTGCAAAACTATCGTGTACCATTAACAAATCATTAATAGGATTATCAGCATTTTTACAATACAATGCAACTCCCTGACAAATTGCTCCGTCCAAGCTGTGAACAATGTTCGGGCTACAACTAGAAGAATATTTCCTAGAATCTTTACGATTTAGTTCTCGTCTATATGTTGTATAAACTAATGAACCACTTATTGCTGTCTTAACTTTAAATGGTATTAAATATCTGTAGTCCATTTCTACAGGAAAACCCATAGGTGTAGTCCATTTCATTACCATATTTGCTTGTGCAAACAACTTTGAACAATCTTGAAACCACTTCATTAATTGTGCTTCAAGGTCTATCTCTTGTTCCATTTTATCCCAAACAATTTTAGCTAACCAACGACAATCACTAAACCCGTCATCTGCTAAAACTTTTTTATCGGGATTAAATTCTATTATACTTTTATATTCATCAAAAATTTGTTGACGTGCACCATAAGGTTTTAACGAGTACACATAGGTCATAATATTTCGCTTCACAATCTTCCTTGTAATACCAAATTGCAACCAACGATTAGCTTCTCGTGATCCCTCTTGTGCTTTTCTTTCAACTTCTGCTTTTACCTTTTCTGCAACTGCCGAGTAAATGTCTTGTGGTTCTGTACTCGGTAAGACGTTCACTTTTCTTGCGGTGTTTTCGTCTCTCATTAAAATAGAAAGCACCTGCAATCCTGAACAGGTTGCGTCCATAGACACAGGTAAATTACAGGAGTAGCCCAGCCCTTCTTTTTTAAGTCGTTTAAGGTGCATACAGGTATTAAGAAATTCCATAGGTTTATCTGCGAAGTTCCAACCTTTGTTGTCCAAAGGTGCATCAGCGTAGCTAATAAACTCGTCTAATTTATCTTCTGTAAATTTATATCGTTCTTTATAAGAAACTTTATCATTACCCCAAGTGTTTGAGGCGTGAACATATAACCAATACTTTCCTACCTCGTTAAGTGGTTCAGAGTTTGCAAAGGTAATTAACGACTTAATCTTTTGATCCGTTTGGTAGGTGATGGTAGTTCCCATACAATACAATCTACCTCGTTTATCAGCAAAGATGGCAAAGTATATTCTTTCAAATTCTAAATACTCTATCGCAAGGTCTATTGCTACAAGTGTATTTAATACTTTTGATGAACGTGCAATCTCATCATTATATACTCTATTTAAATCACGTTTATATTTTATTCTTAATTCTAATATTTCATCAACTTTTGGGTCACGATAAATACCTTTTGGTTTACCTTTTTCATCTAATAAACTTTCTCTATCGGGAAACTTACCCAACCTTAAATTATTGTCCCATATATTTTTAAACACATCAAACATATCTTTATCAATTTTAAATGGTACAGATTGTAAATGATTAACTGCATCATAAAAATCTTTTAGTTTCTCGTTATCTAACGTATGTAAATAAGTATAATCGTGAGTTTTAATTAAAGGTGCTTTAGCTAAATACTCGTTATGAAAACCACCATTGAAAGGAGTAGAGTATGGTTTAGGTGGCACGACCATAGCTTTATAATATGGTGTAAGTACACTACATTGAAACGAGTTATCTTTAATTTTTTGTTCTACTTCTGGCTTCAAGACTAAATAGTTAACTGTTTTATCTTTACGTTCTCTAACGGGTTTCAACTGACACAAGCCTGTGCTTTTGATACACAAGTCAACTAATTTAAGTCCAACTAATGCTTGTTTTCTTATGTCCCATTTATCAACTTCAACCTTGTACTTGTTCAGGGTATGTGCAAAAACTCGTTTACGATGTTTGACATTACTTGTTCTTTTAATCAAATCCCTTAACACGACTGTGTGAAGGTGAGGTTCTTTAGCTTTAAATATTAAGTTCTGAAGTTCAACTTCAATCATACTTCCTATTTGTAGTGCTGTTTGGGCTAATGTTTTATGTGACGCAATACAATCAATAATTATTTTTAATGTGATAAGTGCAATCTTCTTTGGGTCATTCAAATCTTTTAATGGTTCACTTGCCGTATGTCTTCGTCCCGCAACTTTATATTGTGACTTAATAAATATTTCTACACGTTCTGCTAAAGGTACTAATAATTGTTTTTGAACATAAACAAATGGTGGTGTCACACTATTACGACCTTTACTTTGGTTTTTCTTTTCGGCTTTATCATAACGATCTTTACCGAGTTTAATCCAATTACCCTCTCGTATCTGTTCTAAATCGTGTAGTTCTTTAGTCATATATTTTTTTTAATTTATCTTTTAAATCATCTTTAGATGGGTGGTTATATCTTTGTGTCATTCGTATTTCTTTATGTCCAACTATTTTTGAAACAACTTCGATACCAATACCTTTCTTTAATAAACGAGTTATACAAGTATGTCTTAACGAGTGCATCACAAAGTCTTTCTCGTGTGCTAAACCAAGTTTCTTTCTAACCATTCGCCAAGAGTGTTCAACTGCGTTTATATTCTGTGGAAATGGTCTAGGCAAGTTTCTTCTTCGTTGTAAAATAGACTTTACTTCATTAAATATAGGTACAAATCTATCGTCCCCTGTCTTTGTATCAACTAAATGTAAAAACCCGTCATCTCGTACGTTGTCCCAAGTTAAGCTCAACAACTCACTAACTCGGCAACCCGTTAAGATAAGACAATGCCAAAGGTCAGCTTCGTCATCTCTGTAAGTAGATCGTGCTGTGTTCAGGAGTTTATCCTGAAGTTCATTACTAATTACAAACTCTCTTTGATTGTTTTCTCTTTCGTATTCTATTAATGGTAATCCCCACTTAAAACTAAAACCTTTTACACCTCTTGCCCAAGTGCAAAGTTTTGAGAGTGCCGCTAACTTTCTATTTATAGTTCCGTTCTTGTACTCTAATGTTGACCGACAATGATGTTTAAAGTTCCTTACATCTTCCGTTGCTAAATGATTTAATAAACTTTCGTGTCCGTAATACTTTTCAAATACTTGTGCGTTCTTAATTGAACCTTTACCATTTTTGTGGTTAGTCCATTCTCTATCTGATACTTGATTTATAGCTTGTCTTATAGTTATCTTTGTGTTGACCATAGTGCCCTACCTACCTTTATAAAAGGTCTATATTTTATTACAACTACAAAGTCAAATGATTTTCTAGTTTGCAATCGCTACTAATATAAGCTAGTTTGCAATCGCAACTTATGATAGTGAATTTTTAAAAAACCCAAAATGGACACTTTTTTAGAATTATTCTAAAGTAGCAAAATATGAGTTTTATTTTTAGACACCCGAGTTTTTACAAAAAATTAAAAGCAAAAAACAAAATTGTCAAAACTGACGAAATTGCCGAAACTGACGAAATTGCCGAAAGTGTTAACTCGTTTAATCAACCGAGTTCAACAACAACTGATACAACATCTAGTACAGCAACAACCAAAACAAAACGAGTTAAAAAAACATAACGAGTTAATTTCTAAATAGGACGACTAAAACTCAAAACCCGTTA
>VTLG01000473.1_pt1 | contig 37217 bp, 59 predicted proteins | sample 4694571 | NCBI WGS metagenome assembly VTLG01 (sample SAMN12604809, study PRJNA352737) | marine metagenome | biome: ENVO:00000447; feature: ENVO:00000209|ENVO:00000569|ENVO:01000036; material: ENVO:00002151; isolation source: viral sequences binned using virsorter ...
TAACGATCCTGCCGCTAATATGGTACACTTAGTGCAAGCTGCACAACAATACAATAGGTTTGAACAATAAGGCGAAGCCGCAACTATAGTTCTCGACAATAACGCTGGACAATATAATTGGACAATAATATAAAACAATATATCTGGACAATAATCCAGTCAATACAATAGGGATCAATTTTTACATAAAAAAAAGCCCAATCAAGATATCTCAATTGGGCCGCAAAGTTAAGGCGTAGGATCCTGCGAGTTTCTGTTAGCTAACAGCCAAGCACATAAGGATTAAATAACAGATAAAGATTAATTGAAAAACTATAACATCCATTTTAATTGCTCCCGAAAGGGGGGGTTACCCCCTCTCTCTATTTAGTGATTCGAAATAATCGCACATCCCAAATAATTCGGGATGGGTAGTTCTATGTCTACTATTTATAAGATTGGCTTGGAAGTTGCCTATGCTGTAATTCTCGGCAATGTATTGATAAACTTGTCTACAAGCCCATAATTTACCACTACGAGAGCCGGATAGTTGAAAGTCTGCCCATTCGGGATTAATCTTACCATCTTTGATTTTCTCTATCGTACTAGGCTTATTATGTCTATAAGACTGGATTCTATCTGCCTTATGTAAGTTAAAAGGTTTCTTACCTTTCTTGGTAGTCTGCTTGGCATATTTTAAAAAGCCTTGAGTTATTAACACCCAATTTTGAAACTTATCAAATTCAAGTGTTGCAATGCCTTTTCTAAATTCGATAGTCCCGAACTCATCATTAACACTGATATCTTGGCAATGCCCAAATAATCCAGCAATTTGATGTACATATCTTCCGGTGTATTCCGGTTTGTCAGCCCATCCATGATTAATATAATCGATGGCAATCTCTCTAACCCTTTCAAATGTATATCTACTAACTACTGTTAGATTATCTTGATTGCCTTGTCTACTACTAGGCAATGATAACTCCAATACATCTCTATAGTTATGATAGTAAACTAGTGTATTTGCTACCTCTAAAGGCGTTAGATTGGCTGTATCGTGGTGTACGTGTAAGCCAGTTTGTCTATTTTGGGTAAACTCATAACCCTTAAGGAAAGCCAAGAGTGTCTGCCATCTATCAAGCCCATCATTACCACGTGTGATATTAGCATCATAGAAGGCAAATTCTAGGTGGTTGCCACCTTGATGCTCTCTTATAACTTTAGGAGCTTTATTAACCCCTAAATGCTCTATACAGGCTTGCTGCATGCTAGATGCTGACATACCTCTAAAGATACCCTCTAACTCAGCTCCAAACCTCCAAGTTAGCGATGTTGAATTTTTTCTTATTTTTTTCTTCATGTTGTTACCTCCACATAACAAAAATTTAGAATATGCATTTATTATTAATGGAGTATAATCTTTGTCAAGCAATTAATTGTAACTATACGTAATCATTGAATAATTTTACAATAATATCTATCATCACAGCATTGAGCAGATCGGGGTACAACTATAACACCAAATGCTCCCATAAATTAATTTTGTCGGTCTACAAGTGTGGTACGTTTTACAATAAGTGACTTCGGAATGGTTATCGAGTTACCTATGGAATCTAGTGTGCCGTTTTCGTCAAAAGATATGTCGGATGCAATTAATATTGTCTGGACTGTTTCTTGAATGACATAGCCCGTTGAGCTGCATAGCGAAACGTCATTTTCGACTAAATCGGAGTGGCTACGCCACTCAGTGTATGATTTGGCATCAATCCAATGAACTTGAATTAAATCATGGGGGACAATTGGATAAATAATGTTAGTAAGATTCATTGTGTCAATGATAGTATACCACAGGTGTTGATTAATTAGATATAGGGGTATAGAATATAGATATGCCTAGCTATACAACTGTCGGAAACATCTACAGCCTTTATCCTAGGGTGGGCAGTATGTCTACAATAAATTCTGCGAGTGTTGCGTTTTACCTTGACCAAGCAGAAAATGAGATAAATGGCTACCTGATTAATAACTACACATTGCCGTTTAGTTCAACGCCACCTGTTATAGGTACACTTTCAACTGAATACGGGCTAGTAAAAATTTTGGAACGATTTTTTACACAAGAAACTGGAAGTCAAAACGCTTGGGTGAAAGAAAGAAAAGATTATATTTTTGATTATCTTGCAAAATTAAATACTGGGGACGTTGGTTTGTTTGATAGTTCAATGCAAATTATCACATGGAACGCTGGGGATACAATATACAGTAACACAATGACATACCTTCCTGCATTTAACGTCCTGAATGAAGTTTATCAACAAATTGACGGAGATAGGTTAGAAGATGAGTGGGATGATGTTCGTGAAAGTCCTTATGATCCTAATTTAGGCTAATGGCAAAAATTAAACTTGATTGGAAACCTTCAATAAGAGAACTTAACAAAAAAATTCGAAAAGTTAAAAAATTTACTGATGGTCGTCAACAAAAAGTTTTAATGAACGATATTGTAAGATCAATATATAGAGGAATCATAGCATCATTTAATTCTGAAACTACAGCGACTTGCGATGCAAAAGGTAATTGGAGAGAAGGAACTAAGAAGTGGTTTAGATTGGCAGATGCAACAAAAGATTGGAAAAATAGAATGGGTTATCCAGAAGATATCGGAATTATGACAGGAACACTTTATAATCAAATACCACTTGGCAATAGGCTTAGTTCTGGTTATTTTACAGCTAAGATTAGGGGTGCATCTATAGATATGACTGTTACACAAGAATATGTGCGTAGATTTAACGAAGGAAGAGCTGGTGACTCTATTTGGGGTAAACAAAGGATAGGAGAGCAACTAGCAAGACCATTTATGCCAGACAATACAAGTGTTCGTAACGCAGGACTTGCTGCAATAAGAAAAAGATGGAATAGTTACAGAAAAAGAGGTGGAATTAGAATATAATGGCAAAAATTGATTATATGGCAGTTCAAAACAAAATAAAGGCTCTTTTGGACGCAGATTCAAGAACAAGTGGCTATAATGTCTTTGTAGAAGAAGATTTTATGTTAAAACCAGACCAATGTCCGTATGTAGGCATATTTTTAGATTCTTACGACACTTTGGAAGACACAGAAACAATAGGTGGCAATAGACCTTACTTGACACAATTAAATATAGAAATATGGATGTATGGTTTTAGTTTTGAAAATAATGACGGAGCACAAATTCGTGATGGAATTCTTGGAAACGTGAAAGAAGTTTTAAAAGAAAATAAAACTCTTGAAGATGTTATTTTATATTTTCAATTTGGCTCTGGAGAATTTGACAATCAAAAAAATACTGCTGGACTTGGATTCTTTAAAGGTGTATCATTAACTCTAGAATGTCAGATAAAAGAATAAGTGTTGAATATGTAATCGGTGGCTTAGAAATTTCTGGGTATGGTATATCCGAAAAGGGGAAAGAAGTTTCGCTACCAGAAGAAATTGCCGAGAGTTTAATTTCAGAGGGCATTGCAAAATCAAAAGGAAAAGGTAAAATTAACAAAAAACCTGAAGGAGAAGAATAATGGGTTACGGAATTGGTGGATATTTAAGAATAGAAAAACAAAGTGCTTTTGGAACACCTGTTTCATCTAGTCCTTTTTATGTTCCTTTTGTATCAGAAAGTTTAGTAGAAAATAAAAATTATTTACAAATAGAAAATTTAAGAAATCTTTATGATGCTCCAGATGATTTAGAAGGTGTTAACAATGTAACTGGCGATATCGTATTTGAGCCACATCCAATTTATCTTGGTCATTTTTTAAGAGGTTGCATGGGTACTGTAACATCAACATTAGCTACATCAGCTTATGTACACGAATTCTTACCTAATCAAAGTGAGTTCAATGAAAATTGCACACTCCCACCTTATACAATACAAATATTTAAAAATGTAGGTAGTGCTTATCAAATAGCTGATGCACAAATACACACACTTGCATTAGAACTTACTGCTGGTGAAATTGTAAAATGTACAGCATCAGTTCATGGTAGAGCATATTCTAAAGTTGCAAAAGCAACTCCATCATACATTACTGCTGATCCTTATGCTTGGAACACAGCTTCTTTATCTATAGATGGTGTAGCCAATAGTTCTTTTGAAAGTGCCACAATAACAATTGAGAATCCAATAGAAGGTATAACAGCTTTAAATGCTTCTACAAACGAAGCTAGACTACTAAGAAGCGATTTTAGAAACATAACAATAGCAGGTGACCAATCATTTCAAAACCAAGCACAAGAAGCTGAGTTTAGAGATGGAGCACAACAAAGATTCTTATTCACACTAAAAGGAGCTGGAATTGGTGCAAGTTTCCAAACACTAACAATGGATTTCCCAAAAGTTAGATATCAAACATTTGAATATCCAATTGGTGGTCCAGGAAGAATCACAGCTGCATACGAAGGTAAAGCTGTTTATGACACAACATCATCTTATGCAACAAGGTTTACATTAACTAACACTTTAGCAACATATTAAAAAAAAATAGGAGGCTCTATGAAGTTCAAAATTAAAGATAAAGAGTTAGACGTAAAGGTTGCAACTTTAAGACAAATTCACGAATTAGAACAAACAGTTGGCAATCTACAGAAAATATCTGAAAATACACCTTTGGATTCTATTCTTACAGTTGTAACTCTAATTTTAAAACACAATCCACAAGAAATGACAAAAGATTGGCTTTTAGATAATTGTGATATGTCTGATTTCCAAGTTCTTAGCGAGGCTGTTGCTCATTTCCTGACGGCAAACTCACCCGTTCAGAAGTAGACTTATGTAAGCTAATTGACATTTTCGCTTACACATACGGGTGGAGTAAATCAGACGTTCTAGAACTAACTCATGCTGAAATTAACAAACTCTATGGTATAATTTCAAAAAGGCACAGGCGAGAAAGTGCTCAGAGCAGGAGAACAATTAAGTAATGGCTGATACTAGAATAAAATTAAAAGCTGATTTTTCCCAAATACAAAACAGCACTCGTGCTCTAATAAATAGCATTACAAATCTTAATAAAACTTTTGGCACACTAGCAAAACCAGTATTAACAGCACAACAAACATTAGCAAGAATGGCTTATGTTTCGGGACAAAATAAAGTTGTATTTTTAGCCCTTGGCAATAGTGTTCGAGTTGCAAGTGTAGCGTTTACAAAATTTGGCTCAACTGTATATAATACTGCTAAAGCAAATCAAGCATTTGTTTCCTCAGTTACGCTAAAACTACGTTCTTTGAAAGCTGTTCAAGTAGAAGCAAAAAAAGCAGCTATGGCAATGAATATGTATGCAGGAGCAACTGCAGCAGGAAAAATAACACAACCTGGAAGTGTTCCTGGACCAGTTACAGGAGGTGGCGTACAAGCGTCAAAAGTTCCAAAAGGTATAGCAACACCGAAAGTTCCACCACCAGCAGCAGCTATTTCAGGTTTTACAAAATTAACGGGAGCTATTGGGGGTGCAATAGGAGCTCTTGGAAGGTTAATAGCAAGTTTTGGACCTTTAGCTGCTATTTTAGGAGCTGCTAAATTATTAGAATATGCTAAATCTGCTACAGAGTTAAATAACAGATTAAGAATTGTTACACCTACAGGTAAAAAAGTTAGTGATACATTTAACGACATTGCAAAAATAGCTAAAGACACTAGGATGCCTGTTGAAGAAACAGCAGTTACATTTACAAGGTTTTCTTTAGCAACACAAAGAATGGGGTACACAAGTGATCAGGTAAAAGTTGCTGTAGGCAATTTGAACAAAATGATGAAAATTCAAGGTGTAACTTCACACGAAGCTAGGTCAGCTATGTTGCAGTTGTCACAAGGTTTGCAATCTGGAAGGTTAGCTGGTGACGAATTTAGAGCCGTACAAGAAATCTTACCAGCATTGCTTGGAGATATTGCTGATGCAACTGGTTATCCAATTGAACAATTAAAATCATTAGCTTCTGAAGGTAAAATCACTCCAAAAGTTGTTATGGATGCCTTATTAGGCAATACAGCTAAAATTGACGCAATGTTCAAAAGAACAAATATGACATTTGCTGATTTTGGCATACAAGTAACTAATGTTTTCACTACAGTCTTAGCTAATTTTCAAAATTTGAATGGTGGAGCATCAGTTTTATCTGGCACTTTTGATGTTCTTTTATCAGTCGTTGAAATTCTTGGCTCGGCTCTTGGTGTAGTAGTAAAAGTTATAGCGTTAGTTGCTCAAGGAATTGCATGGGCAGATAAAAAACTTGGTAGTTTGTACAATACATTTAACAAAGCTTTAAAATTTATAAATCCTTTTGCTTTTTTAATGGAAAAAGCTAAAGAAAGCATACCTGGATCAGAGGAAGCAGGATTCTTTGCACAATTTGTAAATGGAATCAAATTAGGCATGGGACAATTAGATGAGGCTTTAAGTGGTGTTTTAGATAATGAAGTAGCAAAAGCACCAGAAACAGAAGCAGAAAGATTAGCAAGAATAAAAAAAGAAGAAGACGAGGCAAGACAACGAAGAAACAACCAAGCTTTACAAGATTTTCAAAGTTTAAAAACAGGAATGGACTTTACTGACTTAGTAATGACTCTTGACACTTTCGATGAAAAAATGGGTGAAGTTTTTTATCAAGGTCTATTTCAAGATTTGCCAAATGGTTTTGGTAGTGCTGTATCTGACATGGTTATGGAAGGGGAAAGTTTAAAAGATGGACTCAGTAAAATGTTTAAAGATATGGCTAAAAAAATTATTGCATCTTTAGTTTCTATGGTTGTACAAATGTTAATAGTACAAGCAATAATGTCGTCACTTGGATTAACAACACTAAATATGGCAGGATCAGGCGTAGAAGGTGGTGGTGGCATTAGTTCGTTGTTTAAAGGATTTGGGAAAAGTTTATTTGGTGGTAAAAAAGCTATGGGTGGACCTGTTGCAAGTGGTAGAGCATATCTTGTTGGTGAAGAAGGACCTGAAATATTTGCACCTGCATCAAGTGGCTCGATTATTCCTAACGATGAAATTGGAGGTATGGGTGGTGGACTAGTAATACAAAATCTTAGTATTATGCCAAATGCTAGTATAGACCAAGCCTTAATGGATAAACCTGCATCTTATTGGCTAGAAATGGTACAAGCAAAAGTTTTACCAGCTTTAAATGAACTTGGACAAGGTGGAGAAACAACAAGTCTTGGATTTAGGGGAGCTAGATAGTGGGCGATATTTTATTAGGTATTCCTAATTCTGGTTACATAGTTTTATCTAACTTAGCTGGTTATGGTTACAGTTTTGGTCATACAGTAGACAAAAAAGAGATTAGAACAAAGGGTGGTACACTTTTTACCTATGTTACTGCCGATGGCAACTTTAGTAAGTTTACATTGCCTTTAACTTACGTTGCATCATCTGATGTTAGTATCATTAACTCATGGTTTAACACAGCATCAAATTTAAGATATATTGAAGACAATGCTTTTCCTAACAGTTACTATACTGTAAGGATAACAGGAAGGGACGAGCCTTTTACAGGATTTAACAGACCTTATTTTAGACAATTTTACAAAGGCTCTGTTGTAATAGAAACTGTTTAAGGTAGAATAACAAAATGGGACATATCTATGATTCATTTAGAAACTATGTAGCAGTAGGAAGTGCAAATTTAGCTTCTGTTACTATAGGAGCATTGCTCGTTAACACAACTGCTAATGTAGCTAGTGGCTATGTATTCTCAGCAGCACATACAACGAGAGCAAATGTACCAGCAGTAGCACAAGTAGCTGTTTACTCACTTTCAAATGTAGCAGTTAGCTCAGGAAGAGTTAATGCTGATGATTTAGCTATACCATCAGTAAGTGGAGCACCAATAAATGCAGTTATTTATTTTGTTGCAACAGCAAACTCATCAACAAGTCCTTTAATAGCAATCCAATCAAGTGGTAGTGGGTTTCCATTAAGTCCTGATGGTGGAACAATAAATGTTACGTTCCCTAATGCTGATCCATTCATCTTAAAGGTGTAACTTGGCAATACAAAACGGAAGAGTCAGCACGAATGACATTCTTGATAGTGCTGTCACAACAGCAAAAATAAAAGATGATGCCGTAGAATCTGAAAAAATTGGCGATAACGAGATTATCACAGCAACAATTCTTGATGCTAACGTAACAAATGCCAAACTAGGTACAGATATATCTGCAGCTAAACTTACAGCAGGAACAATACCAGATGCTAGATTTCCAGCAACGCTACCAGCAGCAAACGGAAGTGCACTTACAAACTTAACAGCAGGTAACTTATCTTCTGGAACAGTACCAACAGCTAGGCTAGGAAGTGGTACAGCAGACTCAAACACATTTTTAAGAGGTGATAGTACATTTGCAGCTCCAGCATCTACATCAACAATAGTTCCTTTCAATCCAATAATTAATGGCGACTTTCTTGTATGGCAAAGAGGAACAACGATAAATGCAGCCAGTACAGCAACTATTAACAGTGATGATAAATATATTTGTGATAGATGGGTTTTATTAAGTGATGGAAATGACATAGTAGATGTTGCAAGAGTTTCAGATTCACCTGATGGTGGAAGTGGTAAAGCTTGTCAATTAGAAGTTGAAACAATAAATAAAAAATTTGGTATAGTTCAAATAATAGAAGGTAAAAATTGTCATGATATGATTGGTGAAGCTGTAAGTCTTTCCTTAAAACTTAGAGTTAGTGCAACAACTAATTTAGATGATGTAAGAGCAGCAATTGTTTCTTGGAGTGGAACAGAAGATAGTGTAACAAGTGATATAGTAAGTGCTTGGGAAGCAGAAGGCACTAATCCAACTTTAGCAAGTAACTGGACTTATGAAAATACACCTGCTGATTTAAACGTAACAACTTCTTGGGCAGAATATAAAATAGAAAATGTAGATATAGATACATCGGGTGCAAAAAATATTGCAGTTTTTATTTGGAGCAATGTAACTGGAACTGCACTGAATGAAGATTTGCTTATAACTGATGTACAACTTAATAAAGGAGCTACAGCAGGAAGTTACGAAAGAAAGCCAATAAGTCAAACAATTGAAGATTGCACAAGATACTATGAAACTTCTATGGAATGGGGAATAACTGGACAATATCAAGGACAACAAGTTAAAATAGGTGTAGGTGGAACAGCCATGGGAGCAACAACTAGCTCTATTGGTGGAAACAGATACAATAGTCGTAAAAGAGTTACACCCACAGTCACCCTATACCATCAAGATGGAACTGCAGGTGCAGTATACACTATTCATAATGCTGCAAAAGTAACAGGCGTTGTTGCACAACATCTTACGAATATGGGTTATCTTTTTGCAACTAAATCAAGTGGGTTTAATCACACTTATGGTTATTATTATAGTTGGATAGCAGAGGCAGAATTGTAATGGATATTATAGAAGAAGTAGCATATCAATATGACAGTATGACTGATGAAAGGATAGATGAGTTAATAGTAACTTATGCTAATGGCAAAATATCAGCCGTACCAATGGATGAACTTAATAAACAATATAGAGAAGTTCTAAAATGGGTAGAAGAAGGTGGAGTTATAAATGAGTGATTTAATTATATGGAAAAATGACGATGGTGTTTTACAAGTTACTCATCCTGCTTACAATTGTGGTTTATCAGTAGACGAGATTGCAAAAAAAGATTTACCTAGTGGCACAAAATATAAAATTATTGATGCTGAACAACTACCAATATGGGACGAGTTTAGAGATGCTTGGACTTGCCCAGACGACTACCTTGATACAGGAGTAGCAGATTGATTACGCATGATATAGAAAAAGCCAGAGATATCTGGAAAAACAAAATTAGAAAAGCCAGACAACCTAAGCTAGAAGAACTAGATGTTAAATACATGAGAGCCCTGGAAGCAAATAATGACGTAAGCGTTATAGTACAAACAAAAGAAAAATTAAGAAACTTTCCGAATAAAGTAGAAATATTACAAGCTACAACAATAGAAGAACTCAGAGAAATATGGGATAATGATTTACTAGGAGAAAAAGACTAATGGCACAGACAGTTGTTAAAACAGGAGCACAAGCTTTAAGTGGTAGCACATTAGTTTATTCTAGTGCTGTTGCAGGTGTATATTCTGCACTTATAGACTTAACACCAATGTCAGCAGACACAAAACTTGCTATAAACATTGGCAACACAACAATAGTTGCTTCTGGTACAAAAGTTGTAACAAGTGATGCTTTTGAGGGAGTTCAAGCAGATCCAATGTTTTTTCAACCACCAATGCACACAAACAAGGCTTATTCGATAACAATCGTTTTAAGTAGTGGGACTGCACCGACTCTGCCATATGAAATTACAACCTTCTAAATCTAGGGTAGAATAAGTGTTATGGCACTTGGAAGTTATGGACGTACACATCAAAGACAATCTTATTATTATCATTTAGCTGATACAAGAATATATATCCAAGGGCTAGATTTTGAGTCTACACTAGGTAATCTCACCCTCGCAACATCAATTGAAGCAATGACAGTCAATGGTTTAGACTTCGAGTCTGCTATTGGTGATGTAAATATACGAACTAATATAATAATTAACGGCTTAGATTTTGATTCAACGCTTGGAAACTTAACTGTATCTGAAACTTTTAGTAAAGCGTTTATCGGACATGATGCTGATTCGTTTTATTTAAGCAAACAATCACAAACAAATCCTTCATCAATTGTTAGACAATTTACATACAATAATTCAGATTTTAGCGATAGGATAGTAAGATATCCTACACTTAAACAAAATTATATAGATGTTGTAGGACCAGGATTTAATGTAACTGTTGAAAACGCTTCTAAGTTAATGAATGAGTTAATAGAAGATAGAACATCTTTTAAAAGGTCAGGTGAGGTTTTTTATGGTTATCAATCAGAACTAAATTCAGCTAATGTTTTACAATTAGGTGCTGGTTTCTTAACTAATGTGAGCTACAATGACCATCAAGCACGACTTAATTTTAAAAATAGACTAGATTTATTATCACAAGTTTTTGTGTCAACCGATACAACTTCACAGCTTGGTGTTAGTTTTACAGGCTCAGAATACAATCCAGCAGATATAGTTTGGGAGATATTAACTAATAATAGCTATGGAGCTAACTTTAGTAATGTAACTTGTAAATACAATGCACAAATACATTACGATTCTTGGTATCAATGGAAAACTAACTTAGCAGCAGAAAACATAACAGTACAAGGCTTCTTTCCTTATGGAACAAATTATGTAGAAGCGTTAAAATCTATAGCCGAAATAACTGATTCAGCAATATATGGTGAAGCAGACAATAGACTTTATTTCCTAAGAAACTTAACAGGCGTTGAAAGTTTTTCATCTGTTGTATCTTTAAGTGACATAATAAGATGTTCAACTACTGGAGATGCTTACGATATGGTAAACAAATATTCTGTGTCTATGTCGTTTTCTGTAGTATCTAACAAGGTTGAAGGACCAAGATCAACCTTAACATTTGTAAATACTGCATCGGTAAACAGTTTTGGTGCAACTTTAAAACAGCCAACAACTCAACTAATATGGTATACAAATAGTGCTAATGCAAACAACTTAGCTCAAAGAGTTGTATTTAGAAGGCGACAACCAGAAATTAAATTAAAGATTACAACTCCAATAAAATATTTAGGCAATCAACTTGGTGATTTGTTCTATGTTAATTTAGATGAAGTCGGGCTATATGACCAACCATATACCTTAATAGGCAAAACTGTTAACTTAGAAAATCAAGAAATGGAACTAGATTTATCTGTTGGTCATGGTATTGGTATTGCTAACCTTACAGTCTTTGAATTAGGAGATGATATACTAGGAAGACTTGACAATACTACAGGTGTGTTAGGATAGTAATATGGGATTTACAAATTTAGTTTTTACAACAGGACAAAAATTAAGCCATACAATTATGGAACAAATGGATGCTAACTTTGACGCTATGGCTGAAGGCGATGAGTCAGCACCTCGCATACCTCGTCCTAGACTTTGGGCACATTTTTGTGGAAAGACTGACGCTGAAAAAGGTTTATATGTAAGTGAAGGTATAAGTTCTTTTACAAGAAACAATGTTGGTGATTACTCACTTAGCTTTACAACACCAATATCTTCTACAAATGTTGGTTTTGCTATTTCTACAGATAGTGGATTTGCAACGACTAATACTTTTGTAAGAAACGCTAACATTTATACATTAACAAATTCAAATATGAAAATTAAATATGCTGCATCTAGCAACACAGACCAAACTAAAGAGGATCAAATAGCTGTACACGTTGTTGTTTGGGACTTTGGAGCAGGTAACTACTAATGGTTTGGACTAATTTAACATTTCCTTTTGGTAGCACACTAACAGCATCTAAAATGAACGCTTTACAAAACAATTTTACGGCTTTTGCAGAAAGACAAACAAATGCACCTCACATAGTAGGTGGAGCAGATAAAATGGTTGTGTTCTCAACAAATGGACATATTAGTGCAAGTCGTGGAGTTAGTTCAATAACACATGGAGCAACTGGACAATATACCTTTAACATGAGTTCACCTTTTTCTGTTGGCACACAAGTAGTAAGTGGTGGTACAGAGTTTAGGTCAGTACCTGCAGTTTTATCAGGATTTGAAGTTAATGTCGCATATAGCGATGACAATGGTAGAGATTTTAGAGGAGTTGATGCAGCAAGGGTAAACAGCACAACTTATCCAATGGCTGCTCGTGCTTGTAACAATACTACTGCTGTTGGTCCTTTCGATGTACATACTGGCTGTGTAGTTTGGTTGGAGAACGGAATAGAATGAGTTGGACTAATTTAAGTTTTAGTAGTGGTGAAATATTAACAGCAAGTAAAACTAATGCTATGCAAGAAAACTTTACTGCTGTAGCATCACAATCTACAGGAGCACCTGGTTTGACTTCAGTCAATCAAGCTTGGGTAGTTTTCTCATCTAATGGTCATTTAATGAATTCAGAAAATGTTTCATCAGTTACTAGAACTCAATTAGGCGAATACAAAATAACTTGGAATAAATCTTTCACCGAATCTTATGGCATAACTTTCGGAGATGTAACTGCATCTGCTTATAGTGACATAAGTGTACGAACAATAAGAGCTTTCCCAAAATCTGCTTCCGAAGTGATAGTAACGTATATTGCATTTAATCCGAGTGCAGTAGCAAAAGAGGACGCTATGTTATCAGTTCAAGCGTGGCAGGTATAATAAAACAAAGGAGGACAATATGTGGAATATATTAGACAGATTAAAAGAGCCTAGCACTTATGCAGGACTATCTGGTTTAATGATAGCAATTGGTCTATCAGCAGAACAATGGTCAATGATTTCAACAGCACTTGCTGGTATTGCTGGAGTTGTGGCTATGGTTTTAAAAGACAGAGATTAATGAGATATAAAATACGAGTTTATGACCACAATATAGAATGTTATATTGAGTCAAAAATTATAGAGGCTAAATCAATTAGCTCTGCTGCTAAATTAGCAGAAATACATTTTGCAGAGTTGCAAAAGACCAAAGTTGATGTAACTCTTAAAATAGAGGAGCTAGTAGATGATATCGAAAATAATAGCTGATGTAATAAATAACTTATTAGGAAGAGGCTTGGCTTTTCTAACAGAATATTTTAAAAAGCGAAAGGTAGAAAAACTAGAGAAACAAGTTTCTTCCCTAAAAAACAAAGTTTTAATTTTAGAAAAAGAAAAACAAACACAACAAAAAATACAAGATTGGAAATATAGACTAAAAAATAAAGAAAATGACTCATTAGTCAAAGAATTAAACAAAATCATGAGAGAAAATGACTAAAAAAGGGCTTAAATCGATTTTAACAGGGCATACGGGCACGTTCTCCCGAAATACGATAGTTAGTATGCTTTTTTTGCTGTTTTGCCTTGTATCTTGCTCTAATTCTGTGTTTGACTCTAAAGTTTTACCAGAAAAAATAAAATATAAGAAAGTTAAGTTTCAACCTTGTCCAACATCTAACATTGGCTATGTTTGTATTTCTAATAGTGAAGCAATAGAACTTGTGATAAACTTAAAGAAATGCCAAGAGCAAAATAATTTATTGAGAGAATTGAATGGAAACTGAAATGTTGGCAATAGTATCCCAAGCACCTGCTTTAGCAATAGTTGTTTGGTTGATTATGCGACAAGAAAAGAACGGACACAAGAATGGAAATGGAAATGGAGCTAATTTAGAATTAGTTAGAGCTATTTCTGCTTCAGTAGAAAAATTAGCAGATGCTCAACTAGAAGCAAACAAAATACAAGAACAACGAGCAAGAGGTTTTGAAAGATGGGTAGACATCCAACAACAACAAGCGTCACAGCCGTTTCAGTCAAGAAACCAAAAATAGATTATCCTAAATATTTAGCTGTGCAGCTACAAGAACATAGAGATATACCTGTGCCAATTTTTGAGCATAGATTTCATCCAACTCGCAAATGGAGGTTTGATCTTGCTTTTGAAGATGCTAAATTAGCCGTTGAAGTAGAAGGTGGCATTTGGAATTATGGTAGACATAATAGAGCTTCTACATTTATAAAAGATATGGAAAAATATAATAACGCTTGTCTTTTAGGTTGGAATTTGTTAAGATTGTCAACAGATATGGTTAAAAATGGCGAAGGCGTTATTTACATACTAAAATTTTTCAGAGGAGATAATTACATTGAATGAGGATTCGGTAGAACAATCCTTCCTAACCCTGTATGACAAATTTCTTGAAATCAATTTACATTCCCAGACAAAATATAAAAAAGATATGAAAATGAAAGCAATACTAACCAAAATGTTACTTGTATTTGAAGATTTATCAGAGCACTATTATTGGAAAGAAGTTAATAGGGTTAGAGATGATAAAGAAGAAGAGAACGCACACTAGAATAGTTTTCATTTCTGATATACATATTCCTTATCAGGACAAAAAAGCTTTGGCGATGGCTATGGACATCATCAAAGATTACAATTTAAACGAAGAAGATAGCGTAATAATTGGTGGAGATTTAGTAGATTATTACCCAATATCAAGTTTTTCCCCTGATTTAACGCAGTCAAACATTGATTTAGAATTATTTGAAGCAGTAGAATGGCTTAATGAACTTAGAAAACTAGCACCTAAATCTAATATATTTTTCTTTGAAGGCAATCATGAACAACGTATGCAAAAGAAAATTATGAGTTGTGTAAGTTCACTAGCTCCTTTTTTAAAAAACAGACTATCTATAAGACAGCTTTTAGAATTTAAAAAGTTTGGTATAAGAGAAGTTAAAACACCTTTTTCTTTACGACAACCTAAGATTTTCTTTTTACATGGTCACGAGAAGAAAGGTTTTATAACACCAAAGCATATCGCAAATGTAAATCTTATGTACTACAATAGGAATGTAATAGTAGGACATCATCATAGGTTTGACATGAGCATAACAACACAATTAGATGGCAGTCTTTTAGGTGGGTGGGCAAATGGTTGTTTAGCAGATTTAAGTTTGTTGCCAGATGGTTTGTATTCTAGTTTTGATTCAACACAACGTGGGCTTACAGTTGTTCATACAAAAACAAATGGTTTCTTTAGTGTTGAGCAACACTTGTTTGTTCCTAATAAACAAAAAGGCTATGAGTGTTTAGTGAACAATAAGGGTTACACTTCTAAATAATCTTGCAATCTTTTTATAAACATAGAACTTCTTAGCTGACCTTTTTCAATTCTTACTACTACAGGTCCAAATGTTCCAACTTCTTTAGCTACTTCACCCTGTGTTAAACCAAGCAGTTTTCTTTTGATCCTAATTCTTTCATGCACAGGATAGTTGTCTTTAATTTGTTGAAACTCTAAGAACAATTGACGATTAACAATTTCTGGTTGATTTTTCTTTTTTTTACAAATAAAAGATAAATACTGTTTTGTTACGCCTAATTGTTTACCAATAGCAGCAAAAGAAAGGTTATCGAAAACCCTAAGTCTTTCTATTTCTTTTATAGTTATTTGCATATAAAGTAGACTATACTTATGTTAATATTTGTCAAGTGTTGACAGAGATATATTTATATGCCATAATTAAGTTCATGGAGGTTACAATGAAACAATTTAGATACACATTTGGCTACGACAAAAACTCTAGACCTTATGTGTTTGGATGCAAAAATCATAAAGAGTTTTTAAAAAAACTTTTAGATTCAACACCAATGGGTTATATGTGTAACAATTATACAGAACTCATAGATAGATTAAAATGGCTTTTTGTATCAAAAGACCAAATAGTTAGGTCAGAAGAACATCTTTTGGAATTAATGACTAAGAAAGGTGTATTAAAAATAGAGGAGATAATAGATGTACGATAAACACGCAGTCATGGAACAATGTTGGGAAGAAGCTCAAGAGCAACTACCTAATGGCAGTAAAGAAGAACTAGAAGCCTTATACGAACAGCTAATGGAAAGAGCTGCAGGTTATGGCGATTATCTGGCTGATCAAGAGCCAGAAGGAGAAGAAGCATGGGATTAACTAAAATAAAAGAAGAAACAAAAATTTGTTCAATAGATAAAGTTATTGCTGGTGGTAAGGGTATTGAAGTTAATGGTATCGCTTATTGGTTTGCAAAAAGAACTGGTCAAACTTGTCAATATCCTGTAGGTCAAATTGTAGAAATGAAATACACTCATTTAAAAAACGAGAAGAATGAAGATGTTTACATTTTACAAAGTTTAGACCTAGGAAACGAACAAAAGGAAGATCAGTTAGATTCAATCTTTGATGATGATTTTACGACTAAAGAAGATGTAAATAAAAAATATATTAAAGAGCCAACAGGAGGCAACAGTATGACCACAGATGAGAAAATAACAAACATGAACATTTTAAATAGAGCCGTAGACTGGGCTATTGCAACAGGCAATTTAGATGACAAAGCTGTCTTAGAGCAATGTAAAGTTTATAAAGAAATGTTATTTAAGTTTTAATAGTATATAATTTTGAGAGAGGGGAATGTTGACCTCCACACTCATCCGAAACTCCTTGTTTCTTGTTCCCCTCCTCTCTACAATAAGGAGAGGTTTAATGGAAAACCCAACATATTATGCAATTCTTCCTGCTGTGGTAAGGTACGATAGGGAGCTAACAGATAAAGCAAAGTTGTTATATGCAGAGATATCTGTGTTAACAAACAAAACAGGACAATGCTGGGCAGGTAATCAGTATTTTGCATCGCTTTACAATGTAACTTCTAGAACAGTTACTAGATTAATTAACGAGCTTGTTGACAAGGGTTATCTTTATCGTAAATACGAATACAAAGGCAAAGAGATTTCTAAGCGAATTTTGTCAGTTGTACCATTAGAGGTGGTGACAAAAATGTCAGTACCCCTACCGACAAAAATGTCTATACCCCCTGACACAAATGTCGCAGATAATACTACAAGTGTTAATAATACAAGAAAAGAAATATATATTAGAGATAATAATGATTTTAGTAGATTTTGGGATAAGTTAGTAGGTAGAAAATTAGGAAAGAACGATGCACTAAAAGCTTATGTCAAGATTGATACAGAGCTTACAGCAGAAGAACTAGCAGAAAAATTTAATCGCTTATTACAGGTAAGAGAAGAAAAATATGTTCCTTACCCCCAGAAATGGTTAAAGAATGAGGGTTGGAACGAAGAGATTACTATAGGCGAAAGGAGGGCTGATTTTCATCATGATGCACCCGATGTACAGATTAATAACAAAGAAACAAATTTGGAGCAAAACAAAAACAAAATCTCAAATGCTCCAGATGCTGATGCGAGTCAAGAAGAGTTGTGTCAATATTATATCAATGAATACGGCAAAGCAGGTAATACCAAGATGGTTGACTACTATAAAAACTTGTTAGAAAACTTGCAACAACAAGAAGAATAAAATATAATGAGAGGTAACTATGACAACAGATGAGCTACAAGATAGTCTTTTAAAAGATAAAGAATTAGAAGTAATTGTATTAAGAGATGCCCTATACAATTTAAAACTTTGGTTTAAAGACGAAAAACATCGACCACACTATGCAGAAATCTTGCATAAGCTACTGGACAAATACGAGCAAAAAGAAACAGAGATGTTGTTAAAAAAAAATCTTATAGGAGGCAGTAGAAATGAACTTGGTTGATGTAAATGCTATGGAACAAATAGTAGACAAACTAGCTAATATTAATGTAACAATATTGCGTGGACGATTAGAAAGAGGTGGAATACTAAAAACAATAAAAGCTAAAAAACTATACATAGGTTATGATTCTTACGTTAGCAGCTGGGCAGAGTTTCTTGATACAATTAATCTAAACAGAGAAACAGCTAGACAAGACATGGAAGTGTACGATGCTTTCTCACATTTTTTAATGCACAGAATTGATTTATTAGAAAGCTGTAGTTATGAACGACTTGTAAGACTTTTGCCAATAGTTAGAAAAGCTCCAGAAACTAAGGACGAATTACTAGAAATGACAGCCAGAACACGAAGGGTTGATTTTGACAATAACCTTAAAGAGCTTAAAGGATATACTGCAACAGACTCATGTGAAAACTGTATGGAAGAAGTAGTAGTTTTGCATAAATGCAAATGTTGTGGGCTAGTTAAAAAAATAGATGAATAAATCTTGGACTAGAGGATTTGAAATGAACAACAAACTTATTAAAGAGTGCTCCCTAGAATACATAGATTTTATAAGAGAGAAAGCTTGTTGTGTATCAGGCAACTCTGTGGCTGATCCTCATCATCTTCATGCAATAGGTATGGGACAAAATAGAAAAAATCCAAGTGCTAAACACTTTACTTGCATACCTTTGTCTAGAGAAATGCACACAGAGCTACACAAAATAGGGACACAAGCATTTGAAAAAAAATATAATATTAGTTTGTGGCAAGAAGCTTACTATTTGTTTATTAGCTTCTTAGTTTTAAAGGAGATAATCGAATGAGCAAAATCCAAGAGATTGAAGTAGCCAAGATTAAACCATACAATAACAACCCAAGAAGAAACCAACCAGTAGAGCTAGTAGCTAAAAGCATCAAAGAGTTTGGATTCAACTCTCCAATAATTGTTGATAAAGATAATGTAGTAATAGCAGGACACACTAGACTTAAAGCTGCAGTAAAACTAAAGTTTAAAAAAGTCCCTTGTATTGTAGCTGACTTGTCCCCTGAAAAAGCTAAAGCCTATAGAATATTAGACAATAAAACTAGCGAACTAGCTGAATGGGACAACTTCCTGTTAGATGTAGAAATCAAAGAGATAGAAGAGCTTGGATTTGATACATCAGATTGGGGTTTAGAATTTACCGAAGAAGAAGAGCCAGAGTTAGAAGTTATAGATACAGACACACAACAAAACATAGAAAAATATAAACAATTAGTTTTTTTATACGAAGATGCAAACAAATATGCTGTGCATTGGAAAGTTGTACAAGCTATAAAATATGATTTTGGATTCGATACTGATGATCAAATAATAGAATATCTCTTGTCGCTACATAAAAAGAAATGATTATCTTAGTAAATCCGATGTGGTCTGTAGAACATTTGAACAAAGATTCAAACTATGTCCACATAAAAAAAGTTATTGAAAGGTACACAGAAATGTACCCAAACACCTATTTTATAATACCTTTTCCAGTTAAAAACTTTAAATACCATGAAGATGGTTTTTTTGAAAACATGAACGTGCTAAGAGTTCCTTACATAATCCCATTGTCTAAAAAAATAAACAATATAACTTTTGATGGTGCGTTCTTTAACAACATTGTAGAAAAATACGGAGTTCATACAATCTACAATCAAATACCAGAGGTTACAGGACAACTTAAATGTTTAGACACGCATTTTACATCTAATTTAAACGTAGTAAATCAACATCACTACATATATCATGACAGTCTTCCTTATCCTCTTAAAAATCAAATGCAATATGTTTATTGGCAAATCGTAGGTGATGCACTTGCAGATGTAAATATTTTTAATTCACAATATACAAAAAACATGGTTGAAGACAACATACAAAAATATATGCCTGAATTTGGTAATAAAATTGCAGAGAACTCTGTAGTTATACCATTTGGACTTTGGAACAAGTCAAGCATAGTTAAAAACAAAAAGTTTGATAAATTTACGTTTGTTTACAATCACAGACTACAACAATACAAAAACTGGGAAACTACGTTTGACGTATTTGACGAACTGCAAAAAACATACGACTTTGATGTAGCTCTTTGTCCAGTCGGACCAGTCAATATAGCACAAGTTAACAGTAGACCTTATACAAGAGTTTTTGAATGTAAGAATCAAAACGAATACTATGATGTGTTAAGCAGATGTCATGCAAATACGTTTAACTCACAATACGAAACTTTTTGCATATCAATCTTTGAAAGCATGATGTTAGGTCTTGCAACAATTGTACCCAACTCTACTACAATGCCAGAGCTACTAGGACAGAACAATCCACAGTTGTTTGACAACAAAAAAGAACAAATAGAAAAACTAACTAGTTTGTTAAAAGACAATGCAAAAGCTGAAGTGTTTGGTTTACAAAATCAAAAACAAGCTAAAAAGTTTAACATAGACAATTACTGCCAATCTTTGCACAAAATCTTTACTGAACAACTTACTAAAGTTAACAGACATGAAACTTTGAAAGACAAAAACAAAGATAAGTTACAAAAATATCTAGACAAACACAAAAAAATATCTGTCCATAATATGAAAAAAATTAGAAGATTTATTAATTTATCTAATCAATCAGTACCAAATCATAGGCTAGTTAACATAATGTATCATGCAGGTTATGACCAAGTTATAGAAAACAATGAAGCTTATTTTGTAAAGATAGTTGACAAACCACCGAAATGATTGATATTTATATAGTATGAAGGTAAGCAACTCAGTATTAGAAGAGTTAATTGTTAAGCATAAAGGCTTTGTTACGCAAATTTGTAAGGCTGCAGGAATATCTAGGCAAACTTTTTACAATAGAATTGAAAAAAATGACAAGTTAAAAGCTAAACTAGATGCTAGTAGAGAAGAAATCATAGATTTTGCTGAATCCAAACTATTAGAGCTTATAAGAGAAAAACATTATCCAAGCATAAGGTTTTATTTAGAAACACAAGGTAAAAGCAAAGGATATGTTGTCAGACAAGAAGTTGACCAAAACACTACAGTTAAGAGCATCTTAGAAGTTCCAGAGTTAGAAGCCTATGAGCCAACAATCGATGACATTAGAGAACACTAATTCTATATGGCGGCCTACTAAAAAACAATTAGAATTCTTAAAGGCTGGAAGCATATTTGAAGTTGCCTATTTAGGTGGTGCAGGTAGTGGTAAATCATCAGTATTGCTTATAGATGCTTGTAGGCAAATGAACTATCCAGATGCTAAAGCAGTTGTATTCCGTAGAACAACTAGAGAGCTAAGACAGTTGTTAGATTATTCACAACAAATATATCCTAGACTAGGAGCAAAATGGAATGAGCACAAATCAAAGTGGCAATTTCCTAGTGGTGGTCAAATCTTCTTTAGTCACATGGAAACTGCTGCAGATAAATATCAGCATGATGGACAAGAATATTCTGCTGGTGTTTTTTTTGATGAAATAACTTCTTTCGAACAAGAACAATATACATATCTACATTCTCGTTGTCGTTCAACTAATCCAAAGCTAATACCTAGAGTTCGATGTACAGGAACACCAGTTGGTAGGCACATAGACTGGGTAAGAAAATATTTTGTAGAGCCTGGAGCATATAAAATTTACAAAGATCCCAACACAAAATTGTCCAGACTCTATATACCAGCAACACTAGATGATAATCCATACCTAGCACAAAATGACAAAAATTATGAAGGTAGATTAAAAATGCAGGGTGATAAAGTTTACGCTGCTTTGCGATATGGTGATTGGACAAAAATAGAAGGTGTGTGTTTTTCTGAACTAGATGAAAGAAAACACTTAATACCAACTTATAGACCACAACCTAACGATGTAATTATTAGAGGTTTCGACTATGGATTCTCTGCTCCTTTTGCAACTGTTTGGATTGCTTTTACTGGTGAAAAAAAAATGATAGTGTTTGCAGAATACGTTGGAACTAAAGATGGCACTAATAAAGGTTTACAATTACCAGCAAACGAAGTAGCTAGAAACATTAAAGATTTTGAAAAAGCAAACAATTTTCTTTCAACATATTGTCCAAGTGATCCTTCTATGTGGTCAAGAACAAATGCAGGAGAAAGTCTAGCAGAAATCTTTGAGATGGAAGGTTTATCAATGCACAGAGCTAACAATGATAGAATTTATGGCTCACAACAAATACACATGAGGCTGTCAAAATCAGTTTTTGATGCAGAGCCTAGCTTATATATTACCGAAGATTGCCCTATTACATGGAAAGCTATGCAACAAATACAAGTTGATAAACGTAATATTGAAACTTATGATACTAAAGGTTTTGACCATCCAGTTGATGCTTTGAGGTATGGATGTGTAGAAATACCAATAGAACAAGGATATGACACAAGCCCTCCTGAAATATTTGGTGAAAGAATTAGTGGCACAGAAGAGTTTTAATCCTTTACATTTGGCAATTACTCACTTAAAATTACAAGAACATGGCTTCAATCTTCGATTTACAAAAGATATTTGTTAAAGAAACACCTGTTGACAAGCCCAACATGAACGAGCTTGCTGCAACAGATTCTAATTTATACAGCAAATTCAACATATTACCATATAATCCCGACACTTTAGTTTCTAGAAAAGGACTACAAATATACGACAAAATGCGTCTTGACGATATGGTAAAAGCCAGTTTAACTCTTAAAAAATTTGCTACACTTGCACCTAATTATAAAATCTTACCAGCAGATGGCAGCGATAAAGCCGTAGAAATAGCAAATTTTATAGCTTATACAATAGACAATATGGAAGGCTCAATGAACGATGCCTTATTCCAAATACTAACAGCACTTGATTATGGATTTTCGGTTACAGAAATTAATTATGAACAATATGACATGGGTGAACATTCAGGCAAAATTGGACTTAAAAATTTAAAAACTAAACAACCTCGCTATTATAGTTTTGCAGTCGATAAATATTCAAATTTGTTAGATAAAGGACTGGCATACAACATTAATGGTGAGCAAAAAAAATTGCCTACTAATAAATTCTTGATATTTAGTTATCAAAAAGAATTTGGCAATCATTATGGTACAGCAGATTTAAGACCTGCGTATCGTGGTTATTGGTCTAAAGACACAATAATCAAATTCTGGAATATCTATTTAGAAAGATTCGCTAACCCAACAGTTGTTGGTAAATATCGTTCTAATGATCCAAACTCAAAGACTAATCTGCGAAATATCTTAGATGGTTTAACAGCTAAGACTTCTATCACACACAGAATGGATGAGTTTGATATTGACTTTTTAGAGCCTAGCAGAAGTGCTACACAAGACTTCAAAGAAGCAATAAACTACTATGACAAAACAATTGCTCGTAGTATTTTAATTCCGGATAGGTTAGTTGCTGAAGGAGAAACTGGTGCATATAGTCAAGCTAAAGTGCATTTTGATGTTTTTCTTTTTGTTTTAGCTAAACTAAGACAAGATTTAGAAGAAGTTGTTATGAATGAGCAGCTAATTAAACGATTAGTACAAATAAACTTTGGCAATGTAACTGAAATGCCTAAGTTTAAATTTAATCCAATGACTGATGACCAAAAGTTTGCATTAAATGAAATGTTTATAACAGCCGTAGAAAAAGGCGTAATAAGCCCAACTCTAGAAGATGAGAACTACATTAGAGAAAACTTACATTTTCCTGAAAAAGACAATGCTGAATTAACACCTAATGATACAATGCCTGTAGCAACATCTGACGAGCCTGTTAAAGAAGAGCCTGTGGTAGAAGAAGAAGAGAAAGAAGAAGTTACAGTAGAAGAAGTTAAAGAAAATGCAATATCAGATATAAATTTTAGACCTACTGCTGGTATGAAAGCAGAGGCAATAAGAGGATTAGCTTGGAGAAAAGAGTTTAACAGAGGTGGCACACCAGTTGGTGTAGCAAGAGCTGGACAATTAAAAAATATGGAAAACTTATCACCAGATACAGTCAAAAGAATGTTCTCTTTTTTTAGTCGACACGAAGTTGATAAACAAGCACAAGGTTTTAGACCTGGAGAAAAGGGCTATCCAAGTGCAGGTAGAATTGCTTGGGCTTTATGGGGTGGCGATGCAGGATTCTCATGGTCAAGAAAAAAACGTAATCAAATAGAAGCAGAACAAAAAAACAATGTAGTTACTATTCCTGGCACACCTGTTGAAAAAGGCTTAAAAAAGAAAGTTGAAGACCACAATGAGAAATATGGCAATAGCAAAACAAAAAAAACTAATCTTCGTACACTAGGTGTAGTGTTTAAAAGAGGAATTGGAGCATATAAAACAAATCCAGGATCAGTTAGACCAAGTGTAAAATCTGCTGAACAATGGGCTTATGCAAGAGTTAACTCTTATCTATATGCCTTAAAAAATGGCAGGTTTAGAAGTGGTAAACACGATACTGACCTCTTTCCAAAAGGACATCCTCTCAGCTCAAAATGACAAATGTCGCTTCGCATACAATACAGACCTCAAATAGTCAAGCAATGAACTTTGTAAAACACGAAGTAAGATGTTATATTTGTAATAAATTACTAGCTAAGTCTGACACTAAGGTTGTCAAGCTAGGAATTGAAATAAAATGTTCTCGTTGTAGAACAATTATTGCAGTTTAGGAGAAGATAATGGCAGAAATAGAAGAAAACACAAAAAAGATTGAGGATATGGAAATCTACCCAGAAAGATTAGATACGCCTGACAAATTTGAAATGAAAGATATTTACACTACTGCTGAAAAAGCAGAAGCTAGGGCTCGTGAAATGGGTGGTGAAGGCAGCCACGAACACATACACATGGTAGATGAAAAGAAAGTTGTCTTATATATGCCTTTCCCTTCTCATGAAGAATATCTTGAAGCAATTAAAGATAAAGAAGAAGAAAAAACAATAGAAAAAGATATGCCAGTAGAAGAAAATGCTATTACTGCTGGAGATGTGCATACTAAAAAACCAATAGGCACATACAATAATGAATTAGAATGTGATTGCGAGGATGCTAAACCATCTTGCGATTGCGATAAAACTGAAACTACTGCTAGAAAACACGCAGTAGAACAAACATTTAATCTTAACGGAGTTGAAATCTTTAGCACAGGTATCTGGAATGGCGACAGGTACGGGAAAGAAGATTTGAACAATATGGTATCGAATTTTGATGATGTAGGCTTCGAGCCACCCGTTAAAATTGGTCACAATGAAGAGCAACCAGAGTTGAAAGATGGACAACCTGCTCTTGGGTATGTCGACAAAATCTATACAGTTGGTAGTAAACTCTTAGCCGACTTCAAGGAACTTCCTAAGAAAGTATATGAAGCAATCAAAAGAGGAAACTATAAACGAGTTTCAAGTGAAATATATTGGAATTATAGAGCAGACGATAAGTCATTTAACAGAGTGCTAAAAGCAGTTGCTTTGTTAGGTGCTGAGATACCAGCAGTCACTAATCTTGAATCTATTACAGGTTTGTATGAAAAAGAGGTGGGTACTGGTGATGTCAAATTACACTACAACGGAAAGGAGAGTGAAATCATGGAAGAAAAACATGAAAATTTAGTTCCTGTTGAAGAGCATGAAAAAGCTTTAGAAGACCTTAGACTTGAAAAAGAAGAGGTAATCAAAGAGTTTGCTGCTCATAAACAAGAGTTAAAAAAACAACAAATTGTTACATACATGAAAGAACTAAAAGACGAAGGTAAAGTTCTTCCTGCATATAGCAATGAAGTTGAAGCTCTACTGTCTACAGCTACAGATGAGAAAGTTTACAAGTTTTCGCAAGATGACAAAGAAGTTGAACTTTCACAATTTGAGCTTGTGCAAAAGATATTCTCAAACTTACCAAAAGTTGTAGAATTTGCAGAGTTATCTGAAAATGACACAAAAAACTATGAAGTTGTCGACTACGATAATGCTGGAGCAGAAGTAGATAGAAGAGTTAAAATTTATCTTGAAAAAGACCTTGCCAAAGATTACGCCACAGCTATGGAATTAGTCTTAAAAGAAGATAAAGAATTAAAAGAAAAATATGAAAACGAGTAAGTTTGTAATGAACTTACATAGGAGATAAAAATGAGTACAAGAACATATCTTGGAATGGTTGCAGCAGAAGACTTATCTGATATGCAATACAAAATTCTTAACGTACATGGTGAGAATACAGTAAAACTTAGAGTAGCAGCAGGTGCTGGTGTTTTAGGCGTACTGAATAACAAACCAGAAAACGGAGAGAACGCAACAGTTGTTGTTGCAGGACTAACTAGATGCGTTGCAGGTGGTACAGTTACAGCAGGTAGCTGGATTACAGTAACAGCATCAGGTACAGGTCTAGCAGCTACATCTGGACAATACATTCTTGGTAAGTCAATTACTGGTGTTGCATCTGGTGGTTTATTTAAACTATTAGTACAGCACAATGGCTACAGAGGATAATAAAAATTAAAGGAGATAACAAATGTCAATAGACGCAAGAACAGTACACATTGATGCACCTTTAAGTAATTTAGTTGTTGGATTTGAGCCTACAGGCTTAATCGTAAACGACATTTACCCTGTGGTTAATGTGGCTAAACAATCAGATTTGTATTATGAATATACAAAGGGCGATTTCTTCAGAATCCCTGAAACAACTGCAAGAGCACCTAAGACTAAAGGTAGAACAGTAGAATTTTCTGTTTCATCTAAAGCTTATTATGCTTCTAACTATGCACTTGTTGAAGAAATGAGTTATGAAGTTATGGCTAACGCTGACACACCTCTTAAATTAAAAGAGAAAGCAGCAAGAAACTTAACAAACCTTTTAATGCTAGACTATGAAGTTAGAGTAGCAAACCAACTTACTACTGGTAGTAATCTTGGTAGTCACGCTACACCTGGCTCACTATGGTCTTCATCAGCAGCGGGTACATCTGATCCTTTTGCAGATATACAAACTGCTAAAAGTGCAATTAGAAGTACAACAGGACTAGAAGCCAATACAATTATTTTTGGTAGACAAGTTTATGATGCACTTCTAAGACACGCTGACATAATTGATAGAATCAAATATGTACAGCAAGGTGTTGTTACTGCTGATATCTTAGCATCATTATTTGATGTAGATAGAGTATTAGTAGGAAATGCAATTAAAAATACAGGCAGCGAAGGACTTGCAAATTCCTTCTCTGATGTTTGGGGTAAAAACACAGTATTAGCTCACTTAACAACAGGAGCTGATGCAGATGGTAGAAACCCATCATTAGGTTACTCATTTAGATGGACAAATCCTTTATTTGGTACACCAATGGCTGTAGAGTCATGGGATGATCCAGACCACGGAAATTACACTAATATGAGAGTACAATATTACCAAGACGAGAAAATCGTAGCTCCAGAGCTCGGTTATCTATGGTCAGGTTGCGTAGCCTAACAATACATTAGGGGGTTGAAACATACCCCCTTTTCCATAGAACATGGATAAAAAGTTCAAATATAAAAGAGAGGTATTTGGACATGGACTTAACAATTTCTTCATCACTTTATACATACAGAAGATTACTAGCAAGAAGAAGAATGATTAGACTGCTTTCTTATTTACAATGTTTTAGATAAAATAGTAGATTAAATTTGTAAATTAGTTTACAATAATTACTGTATTGGGGATATCCGAACATTGGTTTGGTAACGTAGAAAGCTAAGAGATTAGCACTATCCCTCGATACAAGGATAACCATGAGTTACAATAATCGAAAAATCATTTGGAAACCAACAGCACACGAAGACTACATAGTATCTAACACAGGCGAAGTAACATCGCTGAAATACTACAATGTAGACAAAAAATACCAAAGAACTCTATCTCAAAATCCTGATAGGGATGGCTATAAAACAGTTACACTTTATCCAAAGCAAACTTATATTAAAGCAAAAGTGCATAGATTAGTAGCTTTAGCTTTTTGCAAAGGTCGAACACCAACAAAAAACATGGCTCTGCATAAAGATGGCAATAAGAACAATAATCATGCACACAATCTGTACTGGGGAGATGCTAAAGACAATAAAGCTGACTCAAAAAGACACGGGACAAACACACAAGACTGGACATCAATGACTTCTCCTAGCAGAATTTTACAACCTAGGAATGTTAAAAGAATACGAAGGTTATTAAAAGAAGGCAAATTAAAAATCTCAGAAATAGCAAAAATGTACAATGTAAATTACAAGACTATTTATGACATTAAGGTAGGTAAAACATGGAAAGACACAAACTAGACATAATCTTTTTAGTTGCAGGTATGGAAATATATCCTGGCATTTTAAAAGAAAAATCTTTAGGAGGTAGCGAAACTACGGGACTAGCAATGGCTTATGGACTAGCAAAAAAAGGACACAATGTTAAGTTGTTTTGCAATACAAAAGAGCCTGGAGAAGAAGATGGTGTAACTTTCTTACCTGCTGGAACTGATCCTGGTGGCATACAAAACTATTTAAGCTATGTTACTAACTGCCCTGTTGATGTTAATGTGGTACAACGTATTCCACAAGCTTTTAGTTTTCAAAACAAAGCTAAGTTAAACATTTTGTGGCAACACGATTTTGCAACAATAAGACAACGTAAAGATTTTAACAGTTGTCTATGGAACGTAGATGAAGTGTTTGTGCTTTCTGAATGGCAAAAGAATCAATATAAAGATGTGTATGAAATGCTTGATGACCAAATGGGCGATATACCAACTTATAACTATGACTTGTTTTGGCAAACCTCAAATGGCATAGATGTAATTGATGATTTAAAAACTACAAGAAAAAAGAAACAATTAGTTTATACAAATAGACCAGAACGAGGTATGGATATTTTGTTACATGATATAGCACCAAAGATATGGGAAAAAGACAAAGATGTTGAAATCCTTATTTGTGGCTATGACAATACAACTACAGAGATGTTGCCTTTTTATGAATCTTTATGGACAAAAATTAAACAATATCAAGACCAGGGATTTAAGATAGGTCATCTAGGAGCTTTAACAAAACAAAATCTCTACAAACTTTATCAAGAATCTACTGCATTTATTTATCCTACAGAATTTTATGAAACATCTTGTATTACTGCTATGGAATCACAAGAGTGTGGACTGCCGATGATAACTTCTAATTTAGGAGCTTTACCAGAAACACTTTGTAATCAGAGCAATTTTATTATTGATGGCAATGCTAAGACTGAACAATATCAAAATGCTTTTGTTGAAGCAGTATTCGAAGTAATCAATGAAGATGACAATAAGGCAAAGAAAAGAAGAGCCAAGTTAAAAGAAAAATCTAAACAATACTACTGGCACAAAGTTGTAGACAAATGGGAACAACATTTTCTTGACTTGTTTAAAACGAAACAAGTTAATCAAGAATCTTTACTGCAGCATCTATATCGTAAAGAAGATATAATGACTCTTAAACATATTTTAAAAGACAATGATGCAGACTATGCACAACCTTTCAAAAAAGAGATGGAAGATTTTTATCAATATACTGACAATCCTGAACAATATAAACAAAAATACATTGCTTTAGGCAAAGAATACATACAAAATGAAACAAAATTTCAACCTAAAATGTACCCTAGAACTGAAGCATCATTAAAATTAGTAATGAACTTCCATGAAAAAAAACCTATTAAAACAGTTTTAGATTTTGGTAGTGGTATAGGTAACGAAGCTTTTTTTATAAATCAAACAATACAAGCCAAAGTTGATTGCGTTAACATAAGTGAAGAAGAAAACGTAGGTGCAACAAAACTATTAGCAACTTCAGACCAAGACCTATCCGAAAGCATAAAATTTATTACAGGTGATGAAGACAATTTTGTTCCTAACAATAAATATGATATGTTGCACTTGGGCGAAGTTTTAGAACATCAACCTTGTCCTAAAACATTTTTAGATAAACTACATAAACATTTAAAACATGAAGCAAAAGTTATTATTACTGTGCCAATAGGTATTTGGCAAGATGTAAGACACGCACACCTTTGGAACTTTGAAAGACAAGACCTAGAAGAAATCTTTGGTAAACAAAAAGGGTTTAGTGTTCAATGTGTTAGCGGCCCACAGAATATGCAACAATCAGACAATTTAGGCTGGTGGATAATCTCTTATACAAAAACAAATGTACCTCTGGGTTACGTTAACCTAAATAGAAAAGCAGCAATACAAGCTCCAAGAGAAACTGTTACTGTCTGTATGATAGCCAAGAACGAAGAAGATATGTTAGGACGTTGTTTAAAATCAGTAAGACCAATAGCTGATAAGATTATAGTTGCTGATAATCAAAGCACAGATAGAACTAGAGAAATCTGTAAACAATATGGTGCAGAAATTAGAGAAGGCATCGATCCCAAAGAAGTTGGTTTTGACACAGCTAGGAACAATAGTATAACTGGCGTTACAACCGATTGGATATTCTGGATAGATGCTGATGAAGAGTTTAACGATAATTGGAAAATATTAAAATATCTAAGGCGTAATTGTTTCAATGGTTATTCTATTAAACAAGTACACTTTACATCTGATCCTCCAATGCAGCCTAAAGTTGATATGCCAATAAGACTATTTAGGAACAAAAAAGACATAAGGTTTTATGGTTTTGTCCATGAGCATCCAGAAACAGTTATCGGTAAGGGCGTAGGAGCTTCAATGATATGCTCTGACCTTTTTCTAGGACATGATGGCTACCTTACAGAATCTGTTAGGCGTATGAGGTTTGAACGCAATATTCCGTTAATGTTTAAAGATAGAGAAAAATACCCAGATAGATTGCTAGGTAAGTTTTTAATGCTTAGAGATTATGTACACCTTGCAAGATACGATGTAGAAAAGAACAATAAACAATTAACAGAGATGTCTATACAATATTGTCAAAGAGCAATAGAGCTTTTTAAATCAGATTTTGCTGATGATACTAATCTTTACGTTGATGAGGCGTTACAATTTGTTTCTGAGGCAATGGCAATATTAAACGTAGGTCATGAGTTTTCAACCAGTTTAATATGGAAAGACCAGCTAGGCGAATCACACAATATAGATATTGCAGGAAGATTTGAAAACTATGAAGCATTTGTAAAGTTTCAAGCAGCTAAGTTAAAAGATTTAGAAAAATCATATACTGGCAAATTTTTATGAAAACCTTAGAACTTTTTTGTGGAACAAAAAGCTTTAGCAATGTTGCTGAACAATATGGTTATGAAACATTCACTTTGGACAATAGTCCTTTGTTTAACGCAACATTGACAATAGACATCCTTGACTTTAACATTGATATGCTAAACGGCTATAAGCCAGATATAATTTGGGCTTCACCTCCATGCACAAAATTTAGCATTGCTGCTGTTTATAGAAATTGGGATTACGATGGCAGTAGTTATATTCCTAAAAACGCAGACACTAAAGAAGCTCTAGACATAATGTTGAAGACTTGGGACATCATACTGTTGTTGAAACCAAAGTACTATTACATAGAAAATCCAAGAGCTATGCTCAGAAAGACAGAGATTTTTCCTGATCCTTTTAACACAGTCACTTATTGTCAATACGGATTTACAAACATGAAACCGACTGACATTTGGCATAACAATCCAAAATGGGGTGATGTAGCCAAGAGTTGTAAGAATGGTATGAAATGCCACGAAGCAGCTCCTAGAGGCTCTAGAACAGGCACACAGGGCATAAAAAATGCAAAAGACAGGGGTAAGATACCACCTAAATTAATAGAGGAGATTTTAAACTATTCCAAATAAAATTATATTAGATTTATGTGGAGGTACTGGTAGTTGGAGTACACCATACAAAGAAGCTGGGTATGATGTCAGGGTTATAACACTACCTGACTATGACGTTTTAGAGTACAAACCACCTCGAAATGTTTATGGGATCGTGGCTGCTCCACCATGTGACCAATTTAGCTTTGCAAAAACAACAGGTAAACCAAGAGATTTAGAGGGTGCATGGGCAATAGTAAGGGCTTGTTTAGACATTATAGCTATGTGTAATCAAATAGAAACGCCATACGCTAAAACAACAACGCTAAAGTTTTGGGCGTTAGAAAACCCACACGGCTTGTTAAAAAGATTTCTAGGTAAGCCATGCTATACTTTCAATCCGTATGATTTTGGTGATGATTACAAAAAACAAACACATCTGTGGGGTTACTTCAACAACCCAAAAAAAAGTCCTATAGATTGTAATAATGTTAAATTTGATAGAATGAAGTCCAAAGATATACATGGAGAGTATTATGGACAATATAGTCGTTCAGTTCGTAGGGCAATAACTCCGAAGGGGTTTAGTCGTGCTTTTTATTTAGCAAACAAATAAACCCCAGAGCTATTTTTAATCTTTGAATTCAAATGGCTTGATAATTTTCTCACCATTAAATTTTTGTAAATGATAATCTAAGTCTTTAAGAAGCTCATCCTCAACTTGATTAATCATCGCTGCGTTATAGTCATAAAAACATTTGTTAGCTAAATTGCCAATTAGTTTATGTTGATGCTTGATCTTATCAACTCTACCTTTCATTAGCCTTTCAAATCTTTCTCTTTTTGTTTCCTTGTTCATTATTTTTCCTCCTTTTTATTTGTTTTTCTAATATCAGCATTAGAAAACATTACTCGTTTTCTTTCTTCTCTCTGCTCGTGTTGTGATTTAAAAAAACCAACTCCAACACTTTTAGTTTTGATAGCTCTCTTTTTGCTTTTCTTTGCATTTTGCCAATTAAAATGACTTACCATATTACCCATTATAATCCCTCCTCTTCTAATAAATTTTCTATCTCAACAGCTAAGTCTGTTCTGCCTTCTAGATACAATTTTTCTGTGTCTTGTAAATTAGCCATCTCTATTTCATTGATGCAAATTTCTTCTCGACAAACTTCTACAATTTGTTTTATCTTGTCACGCAACTTGTACAATTCTCTTGCCATATTAATGACCTCCTTGAGATTTTTTATTGTCTTTAACTTTGTAATTAATTTCGTTGGCTGCTTGCTCCATGAAATCAAAAAAGTTATCCTCTTTCAATTGCTCACGGATATGTGTAAGAGAAGTATAAGCCATCATAAACCAGAACAATGGCGTTGGAATATCTTTATATGAAGTATTATTCAACTCATCTAAACTAAATTCCATTGATTTAGTAATTTCATCTTCTCTTGACATTATCTCTTGAAACTTCTCTTTGATTTCTCTTTGTTCTTTCTTTGTTAGATTTACCATATCTCAAACCCTCCAGAACATTCTAAGAATTCAGCAAACTCTTGTAACATCTCAATCTCAAATGGATAGTAAGCTTTACTATCTTTCATGTCTGTAAGTTTCCACCAATGATGATTGCACACCTCTGGATAATCTTTTGGAGCTGTCTTATCATGATAACCTTTCGCAACAACTTGAAGATGCAATTTACCTAACAAGGTATCAACATCGTTATTCCAAGCCTTTGCTTTAGCTACCTGTTCATCATATTTTTCTTTGTATGCTTGTGCATGACCACTAGCAATTAGCTCATGTATCTTGTTAGCTAACTTAATAGAATCTTCTTTGTTAAGTCCTGCTCCATCATTGCCATGTCCAAGTCTTTGAGTTTCCTCATCAATAATATCACTACAATTATCAACAAGGTATATCCAGAAAGGCCGCCAAGTCCATACTGACTGCCTATGATATTCACCGTATTTGTTTGTTGGCTCTATGCCGTATACATCCATACCCATATTATTTGACCTCCTTTGGTAATCTATTTTTGTACAATAAACTCTCAGGATCAATATATCCCAATCCCTTATTTTTTTTACCCACATTACCCTTGTAACCTTTCTTCTTGCCATCAACTCTAAGGAATGACCTCATAGTCCTAACATAGCAAACTTCTTCAAGTTCAAGATATCCTGCAATCTGTTTGGCTTGTCCTAATGTTGCAAACACTTGCTCTGCAACAATCTTATCATTAGCATAAATAAGAATTGTCCTAACATCGTGATTCAAAACAACTTCTATTTTTTGACCTTCTGCTTTGAGCAGAAAAACTTCTCCTAAACTCATCATTACAATGTACCTCCATCTGATTTTTCTGCATCCAACCAATCTTCAAAATCTCTAGTTAATCTTCTAGCACATTCACTTGGACTACCTTCCTGAGAATATTCTAAAACCTCATAATCGGTAGGAGTGTCTGTACCAAATATAACCCTAAGAACTACTGTAGGTTGATATTTGCCTTCATAGCTATTGTCGTTAGCAATATAACAAGCATCATCTAATGCTTCCATAAAACCTTCTAGCCATACTGTATTTGCTTCGTGTGACATAATTTGACCTCCTATTAGTAAAAATATGTATACATACATTGTGGCATACATTATTAATTATGTCAACATATTTATAGACAAATATAAAAATAAATTACAGGGATCATTTTAATCAACTATATAGCTAGAAAAAGTATATATTAATTTATTTGTTAGTTGACATTCTTAATCACTATGATATTATATTAGGTATGAAAAATATTAAAGACACAACACACACAAGCAGATTACAGAGAACTCTGTATTTTGCATATGGTATGAACACCAACCATGATGAGATGGCTAGTAGATGTCAAGACAGCTTGTTCTTAGGAGCAGCTAGGCTAGACAATCATAGACTTACGTTTCAAGGTGTAGCCGATTTTACAGAGCAAAAAGGCTTTGCTTTACATGGAGCTTTATGGCTTATCTCAGAGAAGGATGAGAAGGCACTAGACACCTTAGAGGGCTACCCTCATTTGTATGGCAAAAAAACTGTATCTGTACATTGGCAGAACTCTATGGTTAACGTAATGATTTATCAGATGCAAGTACGAGATAATTATTCTTCACCTTCTGCACATTATGAGCAATGTCTTATGACTGGTTATCTACAATCAGGAATCACTCAAAAGCAAATTCAGAAGGCAAAGGCTTTCTCTATAGCCAATGCTAAACCTGTTGTAACAAAAGTTATGAAAAGGTACTATGAAACTAATCTAGAATCAGAGTACAATGACACCGATGAGCTGGATTTTGATGAGCCAGTTTACATACCAACACAGGTAAGGATGGGATGGAAATAATGATATATCCAAATGAGTTTGAGTGGTATCATAAACTAAGCAATGTTATCGAAACACAAGTACATAAACAATGTTTTGACAATAATAAACAATGGGGTTGGTATCTAAATGATTTTCTTAGTCAAGCAATATCTAGCTTATGGAAAATTCCTGTTTGGTTAATATTTTTAGTGACTGCGATATTTTTAAAAGGAGCAAAGTTTTTTATTCTGATGTGCATAATATGTGCGGCAACTTCTGGAAGTGGTAATGATTAATATCTTTATCAAAGTAATAAAAACAATTTGCTACATCCTTCTTGCAACATTAATATTTGTGTATGGATTTACAAAAGCTACGTGGATTTTTATAACACAGTATCTACAATATGTTTGGCATACAATAACGAACAATAAGCAATAACAAAAACAATAACAAAAACAATAACAATTTTTCACAGATCCAGCTGCAGCTTCATATAGTTCAACCAGTCCAAGCCTAAACTATCTAAATCATTAACTTTTTTCTAATTGCAGAGATATCTGTAAAGTACTAACAGTCACGGCTACCCCTAGTCTACACCTAACTAAAGTACTAACAGACCTGTGCGGCCGCGGGAGGGAACTGGTTTTTATCGGTAAGTATGTATAATCATTGGCTTTTTTTTTATTATTAAAGTATTAGGATCAAATCAAAACTCCTGAAACTCCTGAAAGTTATGGCACTACTGGGAAACTTTACGACATTTCTAACCCCAAAAAAAACTTATATTTTTTTTTATAAATTGCTTGACATATATATATAATTAATGTTATATTTAAGAGGTAACATGGAGGTTATGATTATGAATAAAGAAACAAGGAAATTTTTACAAGACCACCCAGAGATTAAAGATATGGCTAGTTTGTTTACCGACAACCTAACAGCCCTTGATATCTACAAAGCTGAAAGCTATTTAGAGCGTATAATACCAAAGATGGTACATGAGCATGATAAACACCACACAATATTTTTCATGCTTAGAACGTACCTAGAGGAGCTTGAAAGGGCTACAATTAAATCAAAGGTTTACAATGCCTATTACGAAAACACAATATTGAACTGCTAACTCCACTTAGCAATTCTAAGGTGGTTGAGAGCCTCCACAGGTTTTTTTTGGTTTAACCTTTATCAACTTTCAGCCACCCACCCAAAAAGCTGCACTAATCTAAAGTACAATTACCCCCCTAAAAAAACTGCCTACAACTATATCTAAACTAGAGTATATACATACCCCACTCAATTAACTTTTTTGACAAACATGCTAGGTCATAGGAGCAGATCGCCAGAACACAGTAAAGTATTATCCTAACGAGCCCGATAAGTGAACAAATCGCCTAAAATGGTAAATAAGCGTATATAGAAACAAATCAATACACCTCATAAAACCCCTATAAACACTACCTATTAATTATGTCTACTTACAATCTTTACAGGGAGAGTACAATAACACCCTAATATGTATATACCAACCCCCTTCTCCCCCCTTTTATCTGATAACAATAAATACAATAAAGTACAATTTGCTTCTGTCTTCTCCTCACGCTTACTGTTCTGCTTATTAAAGTACTAAGGCCGCCTGATCAGTTGAGTCTACGCTTCTGGTGAAGACTTAAAGTACTAAAGGGTACTTAAAGTACTATTCATACTTATTTCTCGTTTCGTTTTGATCCTGAGCTTATAGTACTCTATGCTTAAAGTACTATAGACCACTTTTTCAGATCAGAGGGTTTTGCCTATATAGTTCCCGAAACTAAAGTACTAAAGGCTTATGAGGTGAGAGAGGACTGTAATGATTACAGGTACTTACGCTGTTTTGAGTGCACTCATGATCTGATCA
>VTLG01009382.1_pt1 | contig 37216 bp, 39 predicted proteins | sample 4694571 | NCBI WGS metagenome assembly VTLG01 (sample SAMN12604809, study PRJNA352737) | marine metagenome | biome: ENVO:00000447; feature: ENVO:00000209|ENVO:00000569|ENVO:01000036; material: ENVO:00002151; isolation source: viral sequences binned using virsorter ...
AAACAGCATATCTTCCTGATACTGGGGCAAAAGGAATAATGGTAGCAGTTGTTCGTGACCACTACTCCGATATAGACGCTTATAGACTCTCAGCCCAAGGAACAGATTATACTAATGATGTGTAAATTATGAAAATATTTTTTAAGACGGACATAAAAGTGGTAGTTTCAACGTATGCGGATAATGTGGATATTGTAGCACATGCCGAATCTGGAATGTTTAGAGTTACAGAAAACGGAGTTACTACGTCAGTTTTAGGATTAAATACGTTAACATTAGTAGAAGACGTTACATTACCAGATGATTATGAACAATCAAAATACATATATACATCAAATGGTTTTGAAGCTAACCCAGACTGGGATACTATACAAGCTTTAAAAGCTAGAGAAGCAGACCCTCGATTAACTGGGGAACCTATATATGACCAACCATTTAATTCTTGGGTATGGAATTCTACCACTAAAGAGTGGGACCCGCCTATAGCAAGACCCAATGACTATAAAGAAGTAGACTACGACTGGAATGAAGATAATCAAACGTGGGTAGAGAGATAATAATTTACCCATACATAGTATAATAATATATACGCCTTCGGGCGAAAGATAAGAAAAGGAGATAAACAATGGCAGAGATAGACGTACAAAACGATTTGGATGCAGTAAACAACCAGATTGAAACCTTTGCTGAAGAGCTAAGAAAAATAGATGCAGCAAGGGAAAATATAGTAACGCAGATTACAAATTTAAACGGGGTGTCGATGTACTTAAGGGGGAAGCTGGCTACTGAAGATGAAGTAGTTGAAGAAGAGTCTTCTGAAGATGATTTAGAAAGAACTTCAGAGTACCCAGAAGAAACATCATAAACCCCCAAATGGGGAGATAAATGGCTACAACCGATTTTAGTTTTACAAGCGTATTAACTTATAACGGTTCTAATTACGGAGATATGACCTTAGAGGCACAAAAGCCCGGAGGAACTTCGTTTGGGGCCTTTGTAGGAACAAGCCATTTTTTATATTTAGGGCATGATACTAAATTTGATATGGCTATTTTTGATATTGATACCGCAGGAAGTCTTGGGACTTTAAAGTATGAATATTACAACGGTAGTGCATGGACTGAATTTAACCCAGCCTCAGCACTTTATGCCCAAGACCCAGACGACGACCAAGATGCTCAATATGCATTTGACGCAGACGGAGCAGAAACATTTCCTTTAAATAGATTGGATAATTGGGCTACCGTAGCGATAGACAGCAAAACTAAATATTGGGTACGCATCTCTAGTCCCACTAGTGTTAGTACTGCCCCAACCTTTAAACGTATTCAGATGCGTCCGTTAGCTGCATATTGCTCAACCAAAGATGTATTTGATTTAATGCAGCTTAGTGCGGTATTAGGGGGAACTGATTTTACTACAAGTACTGTACCTACTAAAGACTTAGTAGAAAAATTTATTGACGAATCTCAATCTTACATAGATTATATGACTCGTAAATCATGGAGACCTAATATTGTATACGATGAATACCATGAATTTAATTTAAGTGGGTTTAAATTAGATAGACCAGACCCTTCAAAAATTATACACGTAAAAATATGGAATGGGTCTTCATGGGATATTAAAACTCAAGGCAGAAAAGGAGATTTCTTTTTAGTCCATGATACTGGAATGATACATTTTTCAAGGTATTTTTTACTGCCAGCACGATTTCAATCTTATAATGCCCCAGTCTGGAGATGGGGAGGCGGCGAATTTACTATGCCTATTAAAGTTACTTATTTAAATGGAAGAGATTTTAATACGGATGTAAGAGAAAATGGCATTGTCCACGATGCCTGTAAAAAATTAGCTGCTATAAACGTATCACGTAATGCAGACTTCGGTGGATTAATTGTAAGTGGTATGGATAGAGTTCCTACCCCCCAGCGTTTAGAAAGTTGGAAAGCGGAAATCGACGAACAATTAGAAAGCCTAAGAGCTTTTGAAATATTTTAAGAGGTAAATAATGCCAGAACCAGTAGCAGTTACCGACATATTAAGTGAACTTGATGGGCAATGGAATGCCTCTAATGTAACAAAGCCTGAAATTGTAGAAATGAATGGGGCTGCAGGAGTTACACGTATAGACCTTAATAGAGGAGATTACGTAGTAGGGCAGCCCGGTAGTCCTACAATGGAAGAAATTCCTATAGGTAACTGGAAATATGTAAACAGAACTTATGGCGTTAGCCTTATGGTATATACCAAAACCAGCAGGCAACGTCTATATGATTTAATGCGGGAAGTTAGGAAGATATGTCATGTTCGTAGACACAGTATGACTAATTTTCAACGCTTACAGTTTTTAAATTTTAATGAAGAGGTTACGGAACAAGTAAATGTATGGTCTGGAATCGTTTCATTACAAGCAGTTAATGAGAATGTTTTAGCAGAAACTACATAAATATGAGTATAATAATAAGAAGAACTTTGTTCTTTCCTAATTAGGAGGAAATATGGCAATATATAGGTCGGACCAAGCCCAACTTACATTTGGCCCTGAAGCTGCGGCCGGAGGTTACGCCGAATTAGCGTATGGTAATACTTTAGCTAGTGGTTCTAACGGCAGTTCGCCCTATGAACATGGGCTTTTAAATCATGCAAGCGGGTTACCTGCTGGGTCTATTCAAATAACAGTTGATGATATTGAAAGCGGTTTTACTTTTGCCGCTGAAGACATTATTCAAATAAATAGGTTAAACCACGCTACTCAAGCATCTGAAATTAGGATGGTTGTTTTTGCAACGGCTAATGTTGCCAACGTACAAACTTTAACATTAGACGCTCCAACGGGTTTTTACCACGCTAATAATGAAACAGTTAATAAAGTTTTAGCTGCAGCAGACCAAAGCACTGGTGTTTTTATTAATACTATTCCGGGTGTTTACGATACTGTTGATTTACCCGACCCCGAAATGAGTATTGAACCTCACTACTTTTTAGGGACAGCTGCTAAACGTAATTTTAATAGAGTTGTAAGCGGGCAACAAACCTTTAGTGGTAGTATCGGAGGATTTGTTTTACTTAATGGGAAAGCTTTAAGATTTCCTATAGGTAGGGTTGTTTCTGATGTTTCTTCCGTAGCGGCTAGAACCTACTTATCAGCTAGTACAAAAAAAGGTGATGTTAATATTACAGTTAATTCAGCTACCAACTTAGCGGCCGGAGATATTATTGGAATTGATGTTCCAACTGCGGTATCTTCTGGAACGGTTAGTTCCACTAGCGTAGGAGAATTAAGAAAAATTGTTACTGTAGCTAGTACTAATTTGCAATTAGACTATCCTTTACAATATGACCATACTGCTGCTGGGTCGGGAACTACACAAATTACTGAAGCGGGTTCTTCTGTCTATACACATACTATTTTAGAAACCGTGGATTTAGATTCTATTAGTTGGCATGCTCATATGCGAGCTTCAAATGAAACTGCTACACATGATTTTGACAGACGATATTTTGGGGGGAAAGTAGGAAGCGCTTCCATATCTGCTGAAGAAGGTGGAATGTTATCAATGTCATGGGATGGGGTTAACTTCTTAGGAATGATTCATAATCAAGCTCAAAACGCTAGTAGTGTTGAAACCCCGTTTTATTCTGTTATGCAGCCTATTATCAGCACCGATGTGGTTCAGCCTACTACAGAACCTTATTATTTTTCTCAAGGGGTTGTAACTTTATTTGGTACGGAAGTAGCTAGGTTACGAAGTTTTAATATTTCAGTAAATAATAATGTAGAGCCTAGATACTACATTCAACAACGAATGGGTAGACATCGAGGACCTACAGAACTTAGAGAGCAAAGAAGAGAATATACTATGTCGGCAACAATGGCTGTTGCAGACTCAGCGACAAGTACCGGAGCTGCTAATTCTTTATTTAAAGAGTTACTTTTTGAAGGGGATTATGGAAGCGGAAAAACTGGTTTTTCAATTACTTTAGTATTTACACGAGGAACTAACGATACTATTACAATTACTATTCCAGATGACGGTACAGCGGGAACTGGTGGACATAATCAAGGAGCCTTTATTAGAAGCGCTGGGCATAACATTACTTCAGATAATCCAGTACAAGCGGATGTAGATATTTTGTTTAGAAATATGTTAATTGAAGTTGTAGATGGGGAATATTATTATCCATAAACAAAATTTATTTAGAGGAGAAAAGAATGACTACTACAGATAATCCAAATCAAGGGACAGCTTTTGATGTTAGTAAGTATCAAGTAACTAAAGAACCTGAAAGTATGACTGTTGTAATTGAGGAAACCGGAGAAAGTTTTGAAGTTAAACTCCAACAAATTTCTTGGGCAAAAAGAAATCAATTAATTTCTCAATTTATGTCATGGGATGGTGATGGTAATACATCCTTTAATGCAGATGGATATGTTCGAGCCTGCCTTAAAGAAATGTTAGTTGAAACTCCGTGGGGAAAAACTACTGAAACTTTTTTAATTTCTATAGATGCTAGATTAGGTACAGCGCTAGAAAAACTAGTGCCCAATGCTTTTGGCATAGAGGAGGTTGACCCTTCGGCTGTAAAAAAAGGGTCCTAACCTTTCTCAGAGGTATAGGTAACATTCCTATAGAGGAGGGAATTTTATATAATTATTGGCTTACGGTAAGCACATTATTAGACATTGGGTATTCTTATGAAAGTATTCAAACTCTTAGTGAGCAGGAAATTATGTTAGCCATCGGCGTACACTTAGCGTTAAAAGAAAGGGAATCTGAAGAATCTGACAGACAAACAAGAATAGCACAATTTAATTCTACACAAAGGTAGGCATACTAATGGCAGATGGAAGACCATTAATAGCAAAAATACAGGTTGAACATTCAGGAGGTTCCGGCGCAATGGCCGGAGGTAATAGAAACGTGGCTTCTTCTGGAGCTTCGGGCGGAAGTATCCGTGAAAAACAAGTAGCTAGAGATAGTAAAACCCAAACCGAAACTTTAAAAGATATTGCAAAAACTAGTAAGTTTAGTTTATTACGTACTTTGGGTATTAGCGCTACTGCAGCCTCTATTTTAAAACAATCTCAAATTTGGACTGGGACATTAGGAGCATTCTTTCAAATTTTTGGTGCTTTGATTGACTTACTTTTAGCTCCCCTTATTCCAGTCTTAATTCCTTTTCTTCAAAAATTTGCAAAAGCTGTTCCTAAAATAGCTGAACGTATTGGAATAATAACTACGTCTATTGTTAATGCTGCAAAATGGATAAAACTACAATATGATAGATGGACTCCAGAGTGGCTAAAAAATCTTTTAAATAGTATGATTTGGGGCCCTCTTAAACTAATGTTAGGCACATATGTAGTAGCTCGCCTTTTAGTAGGGCAAGCTTTAACGCATGGGCTTATTAAAACTGCTTTAGGAACCGTAGGCATAGGGGCAGGGGCTGGTATTGCTGGTACAGCCACTACCGCTGCCACTACCGCTGCTGCCACAACTGCAGCTACTCAAGCAGGTAGAGGAGGGTTGATGTCACGAATAGGGGCAAAACTAGCAGCTTTAAGTAGAATGGCTCCAAATATTTTAATGGGAAGTTTATTATTTGGTAATATTAAGGAACACGGATTTGGAACTCCTTTCTTTGGAGGTCATCAATTTCAATTCGGAAACAAGCCACATACTGGAATATTTTCTGGATTGAATGAAGGAAGGTCAATGGATTTAGCAAATGAAGGAATAACCATTAATATCATAGATAGAAATGGAAATATTAATAGTAGCCATAATACCCCTAGAGAAGAACGTGGATTCTTTGGTAATGCATTAGATTTCTTTTTATCAACAGGGGAATAGGAGGACAGGTTTAAATGGTTTTAGCAGTTTTATTACGAAATGGGAAACATGCTAGTGCTACATCGTCAGAAACGGCGACTATTTTCTATGCATTAAAATGCGATACTTTTGCTATTCAATTACAAAAATCTCCTATAACCATCCCCATCCCTCAAGGGTCTCCTGAACTTATTGACTTAGGGATTGTAAGACCTAGCATTACTATTAGCGGAATTGTAGATACCGTAGGGCAAACAGACCACGATATAAGTGCCCACGAAAATATGGAAACTGTAAGCGTTACTCGTAAATACTGGGAAAGTGCAAGTAGTTATGCAGACAGTACAAAAATTTATTATGTCCCATATAAAAATAAATTAGAAAATGCAGTTTATGATTGGTTAGGGTCAGATGACCAAGCTTTAGAAATAGAAATTGGAGATGCTAATGTTCCCGCATACCAAGTAGCTGCCGAACCTAATAGCAACAATTCAGTTGCTTATAGCGGGGGTACTACTGAAACGGGAGGAGGAGTATATGTTGTAGCTATTCAATCTTGTAGATTTCAAGTAGACCCAGCTACAGAAGATAGATTTCAATTTCAAATGCAATTTGTTTGTAAAACTAGAAAAGATTTCTTATTTACATAAATAATGAGAGGTAAATAAATGGCAGCTCCTAATGTAAGTTTTTTCTATTATGATAAAGCAAATACTCAATGGAAAGAAGCTAGAACTCATAGCGGAAATAATGCTGTTAAGTTATGCTATATAACAAAAGCAATTAACAATCCTAGTACAGCTGAAGTTACCTTAGCTAATCCATCTAAAGATAGTGGAGAAACTGATACTGCTAAAAGCACCGGAGCTTTAACTGATGTTTTTTCTTCGTACACGCCCGTTTTTATTCGGGATAATGAGACAGGTTTAATTTTATTTCGGGGCAGAGTTCAAAAAAATCAAGAGGGTTTTAGTTACGAAGAAGGTAAAGATATTCTTGTAGTTTGTAAAGACGCTTTACAAGAATTAGTTGAAGTAGCAGCAGGTGCTATGCCGAGTAGCTTAAAACAACTTACATTAACTCCAGCTGGTACTGTAGAAATTAGCGATACTACACTGGGCGTAGCAGTCTCTTCTAATAGTGCTACAAGTATTGTAATTGTGAATCCTAAAGATTTTTTTGAAGGGCAGTATATTCAATTGACTGGGGCTCAAAGTACTGAGGTTATGAAAATTACCAGCTTGTTTAATGCAGATGGTAGCATGACAAGTACAACCGGAGGATATACCGTAGGAGTAGAAAGAGCTAAAAAAAATCCTATTACAGGGTCTGCTACTACCGCAAACTCTTCAATTTCTCAAGGAGCTTCTGTATATGTTTATCCTACGAAATATCGAGGGGAAATAATTAGACAAATTATTAGTGACACTAGTGTAAATATACATTTACCTAATACTAAATTTGATGGAAGTACAGCTGGAAGTGATAATGGTGCAATGGTTCGTAGTGAGAATTCACATTATGAACTTTTACAAACGGACACCGTTCAAACTTATAAAGAAGTATTAGACCCAAATAATAATAACATTGCTACTGTCGATATTTCTAGTTTAGGGGAAAATGCTCTTCAATCTATTAATTCTCTTGCAGCTTTAGACGGTCACGATAGTAATGAATCTAATAGTCACGTAGGGTGGGATTTTTATGTAGACCCTAATATTACAGAAATGATTAATCATGGTACGGCCAGTAGTACTTATGACCCCTTTAAAGCTGACGGTACTCAATATCCTGCATTTAATTATTTTAAAAGAGGGACTAGACCAGCCCTATCCAGCTTTACTAGCGCTACCACTACTAGTTATGGGTTAACTATTGAATATCCTTCAAATAACTTTGTATCAATTGGAGACGCTTATAAATCTACCTTTATTCGTTCAGCATCTCCCCAATCAAGTTTTGAAGATGAGGATAGTAAATTAGTAACTTCTTTATATGCTACATGGAATGAGACTGGGTCACATTCGTACACAGATGAAAATTTTAAATTTGTAGAGCACGGAAATGATAAAGGAGAAGGAACATACGAACTTCTTACTTGTAAGTTAGGTAAAACTGGTAGTAATGTACATTTTGTTTATGATGATATGCTTGCCCCAAATTACGGTAAAACCGTGTGGTTAGGAGCTAGGGGGTCAGCTAAGCCCATTAATCCGAATGTAGTGTTACAAAAAAATGGTAGTTATTACGGATTAAATATTGATAAAGACCCAGTTCTTTTAAGTTCTCAGTTACTTTATAAATATGGGCAAGATAATCCATGTGCTGCTATTATATATGCTACTGGAGATGGGGGAACAGCTCACGACGATAAAATAGTAGTTACTCATGTTTATGATTCTTCTACAGAAGTAATTGATGAGGGGATGTTACCAGACGCTTCTGGACTTCCTCAAGCAGTTACATTTGTAGCATTTCCTACCGGAACTTCCGCAGTTAGACTATTTAACGCAAAAGCTGGAAGTTATGGAAATACAGATACTCCTAGCAATGTAGCTTATGTAGATGTTATTCCAGACACTGGAAGACCTATACTTAAACATAAAATTAATAAAAGTGCTTATGAAAAATTTAATCAATCATCTATAGGAGATATTAGGACAGCTATTTTTAAAAAATTAGATGAGGGTTCAGTAGGTAGAGTTACTACAGCAAAAATGTCTACGGCTAGATATCCCTATACTAAAGTTATAGCTGACCCAGACAAATATAATTATACAATTGGTTCTGCAACTACCATAGTATTTAGTGCGAATGCTGCTGGAACTAAAGCCTTTTTAAAAGCCGATGCCGGGCATGGGGCAGCAGTAAGTTACACTAATGATATTAGAGAATTTGGTTTAAAGCCCGGAATGCCTATTGTTGAATTAGACGAAAAAGGCTTAGTTGCTAGATATGCTTATGTAAAATCTTGCGCTGTTGCAAATGCTGGACAATCAACAGAAACTATTACTATTACTATAAGTGCTACTTCCGATGGTGTGGCTTTGTTTAATAGTGGTACTACTTTATCAGCGGATATAGATACTACAAGCAATACAAATATTACCGTAGCTGACGGCAGTAAATTTGATGTGGGGATGTATATTAAAATTGACGCTGAAGCAATGCTTATTACAGCTATTTCAGGAAATACATTATCTGTTACAAGAGCACAATTTGGAACTAGTGCTGATGGAAGTGGGCACGATTCTGGAGACGCTGTATATAGATATCGCAGAGTAGCATTTATTATTCCTACAGAACCCGGACATGAAGTTCGAGTAAAAAGTAAACATGTAAATGCGAATTACGATGCTATTGTTAAAAATGTTGATTTTGAATATACGGGCGCAGGGGTTAGAGGTTACCTAGAAAGTGTAGGTATTAATATTAAAACTACTTCTGCTAATAGTGTAGGAGTACCTACTATTGAACCTACTTTAATTAATGCTGTAAATAAACAATCTTTTAATGTTAATTATGCTAATCCACAAGCAGATGCTCATAATATTAAAGCAGATGATAGGTGGACTTTAAAAACCGGACGTATCGTAGCCTCAAATAATAAAACTATATCTGTAGTAAGTTTATTTAAAACTCAGTTAAACGAAGCTTTAGATGCAAGTGAAACTGGTGTAGATGTAGATAGTGGGGCGGTATTTAAAGTGGGTCAAACAATTCAAGTAGATTCTGAACAAATGTACATTAGTGCTATTAGTACTAATACCTTAACAGTTACAAGAGGTTATAACGGAAGCACTGCTGCAACACATACTGATAATGAATACATTTCTGTTAGCACTGTTACCTTAACTAGAACAGGGTCTCCTCCCGTAACAGTTCACATTTCTGACGCAGATATAAATGGAGGAATTCATATAGAAGATGGGTCTGTCGACGCTGATTTAGCTTTTAAATCTCATACGCTCTATTACAGAGCTCCTTTTGATAAAGCAGGTAATTCAGTAGCGAGTGGAAGTGCTCAAATTCAAGCTTTCCCCGATGTTAGTGCGGCGGATGAAGATGTTATCTTTGATGAAATTAAACGTCCTACAGACATTATAATTGGAAAAGCTAAAGCTATATCTACTACAAGTACTTTTTTAGCAGAGTTTGAATTATATATTAGAACAACTTCTATGGATAATGGGATACTTACCTATGGAGCACAGAATCTTCCTGCTTACGCAATGAAACAAAGCGGGCAGTATTGGTCTACAAATTTAAAAATTGAAGGTACTGCTTGGAATACTATTCGATTTGGGTTAAAAGGTACGATAGCAAGCGATGCCACTATTTCTTTTGGGGATGATTCTACTCAGGTCATCTATGCTTCTGACGATAGTAATTTAGTAACTTCGGGGCTCGCTAGTGGGATGTCTTACTCGTCCCCAAACTTTACTATTCCTGCAAATACCAGTGTATATTTATATAAAGATGTATCTACCGATAATAAAGATTCCCATGCTGGAAAAAGCATTAAGTTTACTACTACTTATTCGGATGTTTATCAAGATGATAGGGTTTTATTAGCAGTTGTAACTACGGCAGCGGATAGTGCTGCAGCAGGAGGAGAAACATCTCCAGCAATTTTTCCCTTTGGGGGAGCTGATGCAACTTTTACAAGTGCTGTTATTCAAGCGGGTGTATTTACTACAGGTATAACAAGGGACATGCCCGGAGTTAGAATGGACGCTACAGGTAGAATTCAATCCGGACATAATGATGCTGGTGGTAGTACTTCTTATAAGGCTTACGGAGATAATACTCCGGGGTATGTTTTAGAATATAATAATGGAGCGCCTAGATTTGAAATAGGGCAAAGCAACGGACAATTTTTAAAGTTTGGAAGTACTACTGGAAATGCCGCTACTACTTTATCAACTGTACAAATTGGGGGCTCAATTAAAATTGTAGCTCAATTAGCAAAATCTGGAACAGGAACAGGAACTGGTGATGTCCCAGCTAATACCCAACAAATTGTATTTGAAAATTATACGGGTGATGGGCATACCTTCTTCTTTGCTAATGAAAGCAATAGAATAAATTTATGGTATGTCCCTAGTGGAAGCGGTAGCCCAGCCGCAATTCAAGATTTTACACTACTTAATTTAAATTTAAACCCTCTTAATGGCGTAATTAAAAATGATACGGGAAGTGCGGCAGCTCCAACCTATACCTTTGATGGGGATACGGATACTGGTATGAGTAGAACGGCTGCAGATACCATGGTACTTTCTACTGGAGGAAATGCAGCAATAACGATGACCGGGGCTCAAAATGTTTTATGTCATGAAGATTTAACTGCTTCAGATGGTTTTACATCATCTACGATGACAGTTACAGGATTAACTACAAGTGGAACTCCCGAAGCATATCTCCAGATACAATCTGATGGGACTTTTATGAAACATAGCTCATCTCAAAAACATAAAGAAAATATTGTTGATTTAACTATAGATTCCACTAAAGTTTTAAATTTACGCCCAGTTAATTTTAAATTTAAAGATTCTGAAAAAGTTACTAAAGTTGAAGGTAAACCTAATGTTACAACAACGGTTACAGGTAAAAATTCTTTTGGTCTTATTGCAGAGGAGGTCCATGAAGTTTTACCTGAATTAGTGTTTTATGATGGAGAAAACCAACCTTCAGCTTTAGATTATCCTTTATTATCAGTTTTATTATTAGAAGAAATTAAAAAATTACGCACTGAAGTAGACGCTTTAAAAAACGGATAAATGAGAACTGATAAAAAAATTATCAGGTTACGAAAACAGCAACCTTTATTGACGGGCTCGGCTATAGCACGTAAACTTAATATTAGCAGGCAATACGTCTCTAGAATTTTACAACATGCGGGGCTAAATAATACACAACCACATTATAGGAAACAAGTTACTACTTGTTTATTTTGCGGTAAGATAACATTTAGACATCAAAAGTTTTGTCCTAACAGTGATTGTAGAGAACAATATTACTATATAGATGTAACATGTTCTTTCTGTCATTATAACTTTAAGTTACTTAAAAGTACTGTAAAAAAGGGATATGCAAGAGGTAGTAGATATATCTACTGTAGCTCTACTTGTTATTCTAAAGGTAAGAAACAGGGTACTTGATGTGGACATTAATGATGAATTATTGGAGAAGTGGGAACCTAAAGTCCAGAAGTTTCTCCAGACAACTTTCGTTACTGGGATGGATAGGGAAGATATCGCCCAAGAACTTCGTATAGCTATAATAAAAGCTGCTGACCATTACGATGATTCTAAAGGGGTAATCTTCCATACTTATTTACATACTGTAATGGTAAACACATTACGTACCCTTATCTCTAAAGCTCAAAAAACTAAAAATGTTAACATTACATATAGTATTGACGGCATGGATGTTAATGATAATCCCCAAGGTTTTCTTCCTAATGAAATAGCTAATTCCCTTGCAGATGAATCAGCAGTAGAATTTGTTAATAATATAGAATTAATGGATATTATTACCCGTTCTGGGCTAACCCAACAAGAGTTAAATTTTTTAGAGCTTAGGTTAGAAGGCATGACGATGGAATTTATTTCTGAACGCCTAGAAGACTCTGCTTATAAAGTTAGAAATGCTATCCAAAAAAAGATTCAAGCGTTTATTTTAACTAGGGAGAAGTTAAATGAGAAAACGGAGAAAAAATAGAGCTGGGGGATTTTTCCGAAAATTTTTATTGACAAATGAATCGCCTGAGCTTTATGATGTTCTCGCAATAAATAAAAACACTGGCTCGATTCAACAGATTGGTAAAGTATCAAGCGTAGAAGAAGCATTAGAATTAAAGAAAAAGTATTTAGCTATAAATACTCAATATTATATTCTTGAGGATAGTTCCGTCTTAGTCGAGTTACAGTAGGAGAGACTATGGAAAAGTATGAGTTTATAGAATCAGCAATTGTTCTAGGATTAAACTCGTTTGAGACCCTTAAAAAGTTTAAACATGTACAGTCAGACTTTGTTATGCATGGGGATGCATATAGATTTTTAATAAAATATGTAGATGATTATTCAGACTTCCCAACGGTAGAATTAATGTTAGAGAGTTATCCCACATTAGATATTTCAGCACGGGATATTAAGTTTGATTATGCATTAGATAAATTTAAACAGCAGATTTTAACTCGACAGGTTATTCACGCCTTTCAAGTGAACAAAGATATTATTCATGATGACCCGAAAAAAGCTTATATGAATATTATGTCGTCAATGAATGATATTAATGCTATGACAGATGAGGATATTATTCATTATGATGATAAGTCTTTAGATAGACTATCGGAATGGAGAGCCCGTAAAGAACGGAGAGAGCTTGAGGGGGGTTTAATGGGTATCCCTACCCCGTTTGACTCGATTAACAGGTCAGGAGTAGGGTGGATGGATGGTGATTTAATCGCTATGTTTGCTAGACCCACAGTAGGGAAGACGTGGATGTGTGCTGAAATGGCAGCTACTGCTATGTTAGCAGGTGTAAAGACTCTCTTTGTATCTACTGAAATGTCTACTCAATCTATTATGATGAGGCTAGACGTTATACTGGCTAGTAAATTAGGGTATGAGCTTTCGCATAGAGCCCTAAGACACGGGGAAGAAATTAACGAAGAGCTTTATTCAGACGTACTTAAACAATTAGACACTAAAAACTTACTTATATGCGACCACATTAGTGGGCAGCCTAGTATAACGATTGAGTCTATTGAAGGTTTAGTACGTAAACATAATCCTAGCTTTATAGTCTTAGATGGAATTTACTTAGTTTCTACTGGAATTGGTAGAAGTGCTATGTGGGAACAATCTCATGAACTATTCTATGCAATGAAGAACTTATGCAAGGCACAAAATGTAGCTATGTGTGTAAGTACTCAGGCTAATAGAGATGCCGCTAATATGTTTGAGCCTCCCAGTGCCTCTCAGGTGGCGTTTGGAGATGCTTTAATTAGAGCCGCAGACGTGGCTTTGTCAATGTGTAGAGTACAAGATGGGGACGGGGACGTGAATGAGCGTCTACGAAGGGTTCAAGTCCAAAAGATTAGAGATAGTGAAACCTATATAGATAATATGTATATGACATGGAATGTAGATAAAGGTGAAATAAAGGAGATGATAGGATATGAACCATACGCAGAATACTAATGTCGATTGGGCTCATTTATTGTTATCCGCTGATTTAGATATACCAATAGGTAAATCAGAGTTTAGTATTGTATGTCCATTTCATGACGATTCTGTAGCATCTTGTTCAATTAATGTCGATAAAGGTGTGTGGATATGTTTTGCAGGGTGCGGTCAAGGTTCCTTAGCAAAATTCATACAAAGGCTTTTAAATCTTAGTGGCTCTGAGATAAATGAATTAATTTATAAAAATGAGTTTTCATTAGATTTTGACTTTTTTGAAGATGTGGAACCTACAGAAGAATACATGCCTGAAGTAGAACTACCTCCGGAATTTATTACAGGTACATATCCTGCATGGATATACCAAAGGGACTTTAAGAAAGCTACATTAGAAGATTGGGGATGTGGGACAAATAACCATGGGGATTTAATTATACCTATTCACGATATAGATAGTAAGCTAGTGGGATGGGTTTCTCGTAGACCCTTCTTAATTCCTAAATATTTATATAGTAAAGGTTTAAAGAAATCTAAGGTAATATTTGGGGGTAATCGAATTAAGTCTAGTAGATTTATTTGTGTTACGGAAGGAACTTTAGATGCTATGTGGCTAACTCAAAACGGTTATCCCGCAGTAGCGATTTTAGGAATGGATATGTCAAAAACACAACAGCGGCTATTAACGTCTTTACCAACGGAAGAAATAGTTCTTTGTTTGGATAATGACGAAGCAGGAACTATAGGATTTAATAAAGCCTTTACTACCTTAACCCAGTCTATAATTACAACTTTTATTAAAATTCCTAACGAGTATAAAGATGTTCAGGACATTAGAGATAAAAAAATACTTGACAGAATAATTGCCGATAGATATTATTGGTAGACCATAAAATTACAAGGAGAAAAGAAATGGCAGGATTAGAAGAATTATTACAGGAAAGTAGCCCGGTACGTAACATAAGAGTTGCGCAACCAAATAAAGAGTTATATCTCAGGCAAGATGGAGATGATGCGTTTGTTACATTTTTAACAGATGCAGATGAGGAATCTGACGGAGATACATGGTTATCTGGTTTGGAAACCTACTCTTTTCAAAATGGTATTAAACCAAATGGGGACCCCAGATGGGGATTTCTATTAAATCACCCAGATGTAGATTTAAGTGTTATGCCAGAAGATGCTCGTTTAAAGAAACAAGTAGCTTTCTGGGTATACGTTCATTATGTATATCATCCTACTAAACCTAATATTCCTAATATTGGGGATGATTGGGAAGAAGTACAGGATAATCGTGGAAAGCACTTTAAAGAAACAGTAAATGATTACCGCATTTTTTCTGTAGGCTACGGGCAAAAGAAAGTTAATCTTGAAGCACTCAGTAATATTAAAGATGAGTGGGGAGGGAAACTATCAAAAGGAGTTATAAGAATAAAACGTAATGGGTTATTTTTAGACACCACTTACACCTTTACCCCAACGGTTAGAGATGAAGAAGCCCCAGCACCAGAAGAAGCCCTACAACCTTTATCAGAGTACTATAAAGAGAATTATAGTAAGCTCTGGAGCCCTGCTTCACAGGAAGCCTCTACTACAGGAGAATCTGTAGAATTTGCTATAGAGGATACTAACGGCCTACCGTTCTAGGAGAGCATATGATAGTAAATACAGATAGTCTATTTGAACAGGCTATTGAGGATTTATCATCATATTCATCTTGGACAGTAGATGTAGAAACGAATGGCTTAGATGCTTATGGTTACAACCAGCTTTGTGGCATAGGCATAGCCATCGACCGTAAATCGGACTCAACGTATTATTTTCCATTTAGGCATCAGCAATCCGGGAACTTAAATCCTTCATACCTCCCTACCTTGATGGACCTAATGAGTACTCGAACTGAACTACTTGGATATAATCTAAAGTTCGATTTACGGTTCCTAACAAATGATGGGTTAGATATTAGCAACACTAAGTTAATTGATGTAATGCTGCTAGTTAGGTTAACCGCAGATTCTACTGTAAATGAATTAGGTTTAACAAAAACCTTAACTAGATTTTATGGTCCTCAAGCCGCAGAATACGACATAGAAACAAAGAAATACTTACGGTCTAATAAATGGCATAAAGACTTTTCATTAGCTCCGCCAGATGTTTTGGGGGAGTATTGTGAATATGATGCATACTGGACCTTACACCTTTATAAAGATTGCTTAGGTAAAATTGAACAAAGTAATCAGCAAAAAATCTTAGAGTTAGAATATGAATTAACTCGTGTATTATTTGATATGGAAAGTAGGGGAGTAATTATTGATTCACAATATGCTCAACAAACTATTAAGAAAATTGAAGAGCGGAAGATAGAAGTAGAAGCTAAGATATTTGAGCTTAGTGGTAAAGAATTTAATATTCGCAGTACACAAGAGATAGGAACTATATTTAATGATATGGAAATTTACTCTAATGTACTTACTAATACTGGTAGGCAGTCATGGGGAACTGCGGCTTTAGCCCAGATTAACCACCCATTAGCTGGATTTATAAGACAGCATAGAGCCTTAACTAAACTATCTTCTACGTATCTTGAGCCTTACATTGAAAAGCCTGTACTACACACTAACTTTTGTAATTGGGGAACTTTAACCGGGAGGTTATCTTCAAGGGAACCCAACTTACAGAACATTCCTCGAAACCATTTTAATCTTAGAGATAGGAAACTATCCGCTGAGGAGTTAGAAATAGTTCAAGGACGTATAGAAGCTACAGCTAATTTAGAAGAAGGGGTTCATTTAGATAACGATGTGTTAAATACATGGGGCTTTATGGGAGACGAGTCTTACGACGAATCTGATGACCGTCAAGTTTCTATTAGAAGATTGTTTTTACCCAGAGAAGGTTATCAATTAGTAAGCTTTGACTATTCTCAAATGGAAGTTAGGGTCTTTTTAAGTTATTTGCAGAATGATAGTATGCAAGACCTTTTAAATAGGACTGATGTAGACTTTCATGGGGAAGCAGCAAAGATTGCATTTGAGTTAGATGAAGATGACCCACAGTTTAAGTACTATAGGCAAATGGCTAAGGGGATTACTTTTGGAATTATATATGGAATTGGTAATCAACGTCTTGCTCAGCAACTACAGACTACTAAGCAAGAAGCCGGGAAGTATAAGAAGAGGTACTTAGACAGCATTGAAGGCTCTAGAGAGTTTATACGAGGCGTTATGAAGGCTGTAGAGAGCCGAGGATGGATAAAGAACAAGTATGGTAGGGTTTATAAGATACCATCTGGTATGAGCTATAAAGGAGTTAATTACTTAGTTCAAGGTACTAGTGCAGATATATTGAATGAAAGGTTAATTAAAGTAGATGAATTTCTACAAGGTAAGTTAAGTAAACCTTTACTTCAAGTCCACGATGAAATTATTTGTGAAGTACATGAAGATGAGATGGATGAAGTAGTTCCGGAGATTATTAATATAATGCAGACTAATAGTTTAGGAATTCCTTTGTTTGTTGATAAAGAGGTTTGTACCCCATCATGGGCTACTAAGATGGACTATGAAGATTACGTGACATCTTATGCAGATAGTGATACACTTAAAAAAATTACGAAAACGGAGGGCATTATGCCGAAGATTACATCCCACCTCGGAGTCACTATGAATGTTGGCAAAGACGGCTCGAATCAATATGCTAGATTAGACATTACAATTAGTGATATAGATACTGAAATACCTTTAGAACCCCAACTTGAAGATAGTAATAAAGTAATTGATGCAGTATATCAAGCTACTAAAGAAAAACTATCTGCTCAGATTAGAGATTTACGTAATAGAAACTCTGATAAGGACTAAGGTAAATATATGAAAGACAATGCAGAAGAGGTTATACAACAACTTCTTGCTAAAAAAGATTTAAACTTATTTAGAGGAAGTAATGATGCGTTTTCTTATGAGCGTATCCCCTTTGGTATTCCAGCATTAGACTCCCTTACGGGAGGAGGGATACCTAAAAAGCGTATGACTCTTCTGTACGGTCCTACCAATGTAGGAAAATCTTACTTAGCCTCTCAAATAGCTCGAAATGCGCAATTAGCGGGTGGTACTGCTGGTTGGATAGATACAGAGTTGTCGTGGGATGTGAACTGGGTTACAAAATGTGGCTTAGACGCAGAAAAGATTCTGGTCTCTCAACCCCCTAATGGGGAAGATGCATTAGAGATTGTTAGAGAGATGATGAAGGCAGGGGTTGATGTTATTGTTTTAGATAGCATTGCTGGACTTGTGCCTACTACAGTTGCTGAAGAGGAGTTTTCCTACAACCCAATGGCATGGCAGGCGAGATTCATTAACTCAGCCCTACCAAAACTTCTTCCTAACCTAAAACACGGCTCTGCGTTAGTGGCAATCAATCAGGTTCGCTCAAGTTTGGGACCCGTTGCCATAGACAACATGCCCGGTGGATTAGCACAAACTTTCTTTTCGCATTTTCTCCTGCAAGTTAGACGTAGCGGATGGATTGAAGAAAACAAGCAAAGAGTTGGATTTGATATGGAAGTGCGTTTACGCAAGAGTAAGGTGGGTGGTGAGAACTGGAGGTCGGCTGTTGTGCCATTTAGGGTTGATGGTGGGATTGATATATTAGAAAGCTTTATTAGAGAAGCTATAGATATAGGACTTATAACTAGAGCAGGGGCTTGGTATAGTTATAAAGAAGATAAGGTTATGGGATTAAATGGATTGAAGCAATTCTTTTTAGATAATCCGGAAAAAATTGATGCCTTAAAGCTTGAAGTTGTATGAATATAAAACCTACAGATTTTACTCATCAAGAGAACATTATTGCAGAATGTTTATCTGACATGGGAATGAGGTTTGAACAACAAAAACAATTTGGTAATTATACAGTTGATTTTTGGATAGCTGATTTAAAGTTTGTAATTGAAGCTGATGGGGTTTATGGACATTTAAAAAAACGAGATATGAAACGGGATATGGATTTAATGGAAATTCCATCTATAGAATATATTTTTCATATTAGGGCTGAAACTAAAACACGAGTTCAGGAGGAATTATGGCGAGCCTTAGCGAGCTGCTAGAAGATAGTGTAGACGGTATACAAGATAAGTGGCTTTTAAAGAGTATAGATACTAGCCTCAAAGAAGCACAGAGACCTGCTAGGCAAGGGGTATTTTATCCTTCTGCTTTAGGAAGTATTTGCGATAGATATCTTTATAATTGTTATAACGGGCTTGTTAAAGAAGAAGAGATAAGTGCTGTAGCAAGACGTATATTCGATTGCGGAGATTATTTAGGATATAGATATGAGAAATACTTTGAAAAAATGGACGTTTTATTAGAAACAGAATCAGTTATTAAAGCAGATGACCCTCCTATTTCTGGAAGATTAGACTTTTTGATTAGTCATCCAGAACACGAAAAACTATTAATTGAATTGAAGTCTATTAATCAAAGAGGCTTTAATGCTTTGAAAGAACCTAAACCTGAACATACGATACAAATTCAAATTTATTTAAATCTTACCGGATACCAACATGGTGTGGTATTATATGAATGTAAGAACGACCAAAAGATTAAAGCGTTTGAAGTTAAAAAAGACCCGGAGTGTTGGAAAGAGATTCATGATAGGTGTAATCGAATTATGAATATGACTTCCCAACCTGAAAAATGTACGGGGTACAGATACTGTGCCTGTAAGAGAGAAGATTAAATATGGCAGCTATGAAATGGTCACCGTTAATAGCCTTAGATAAAGCGAATGATTTTGTAAGAGATTTATCTATTCCTGCAATAGGGAAAGAAGTTACTAAAGAGTATAGCGTCGATTTTACTAATTTGATGAATGCTACTAATCAACAACTAGAAGAGTTTTTAACTATGTTTGGTGGCTATAAAGCGTACTTAGAAAATCAATTAGCAGATGTTACAGCTATTAAAACCGCTTTAGAAGCAGCTTTTAATGAAAGATATTCTACGGCTATTTATAAGTTAGCCGATGAACGGGAAGAAGCAGGTAAAAAGAAACTTACTAGAGAAGAAGTTAGAGGTGCTGCATTTGAAAAATATCCTAATTTAACAGATTTAAGAAAAGAAATTATTGGGCAAGAGGCTATTCATATAAAAGTATCGGGCTTGCTTAATGCCTATAAATCAGCTTATGATGCAGTCTCTAGAGTTGTAACCTTACGCAATATGGGTAGGGACAATACCAAGACATGGGGGTAAAAAGTGGTAGCTAAAACAAATAAATATAGAATTTGGGTTGAGCATAGATTAGTTCATGCCATTGAAGTTATAGCTGATTCAGCTGAAGAAGCTGAGAACAAGGTATATGAACAACAACGTAAAGGTACGTATTGTTCTAAACATAAAAAATCTGAAAAAGTTACATGTCAAAAAATTGTAGAACTTATGGAAACTGAAATTAAAAAAGACAGGTCATGGATAGCTTATGGATAAGCGCTTTAAAACGCTAGACGACCATGAGTTGTTAGATACAGCTAATAAAGCGGAGATTATACTTCGAGGAATGCGTTACGCTATTGTATATCAAGATATTGATACCTTACGAAAATGTGTAACAGACTTGCGAAACTGCGTGTTAGACATGAATGAAATAGTAGAGGAAGAGTTTGGTAAAGAATGAAGGTAATTGGCAGATTTTTGAAGACCTCCCTGAAACTGTATATATGGGGATTGACTGTTCATCTAAGGCAGTCCATGCGGTCTTAGTAGATTCAACTGAAACTGTAATAGGGCAAGCAAAATGGGGAAGTTCTGAAAAAGATTTTAATTTAAGAAGTCTTCAAATTGCTCGTAAATTTGCGGAAGATTTGAGTAAAATAAAGATATGTATAGAAGCTGCTGTTGAAGCGGCTATATTTATTCAAAACCCTAAATCTACAATGGAGATTGCGGGGGTTGTACATGGAGTCAGACTTTTGTGCGACCAGCATAAAATTAACTGTATTCCAGTTGATAATCGTCATTGGAAGAAATATATTTTAGGAAAAGGTAATTTAAATAAACAGGCGATAAAAGAATTTACTATCGACAAATGGGGAGATAGATTTTCTGAACAAGATTGGTGTGATGCGGCCTGTATAGCATTATGGATAAAAAGGAGACATAAAGGTGAGCTTCCAGAACTTGAAGGATAAAGGAGTATAAACTATGTTAGGAAAAGGTGGTCTACAAAAAGTAGGACCTGAGATTAGGCAAGCATTTATAGGACCTGCAAAAAAGAAAATTCGAAAGTATGAAGATACATTTCCAAAAGATTTGCCTACTATAGAGGATGTAAAAGCTAAACATGGAACGGTTGTGTGGTGTAAGTATACAGATTGTAAATACAATCAAGAAATAGATGACTTACAACGAACTAGCAGTTCTATCATGAAGAACAAAACATATAAACCTATAGGTGAGCAAGAGCATATTTGGGTTAATGTGTGTACTAAGGATGAAATTTCAATTAAGTTTCAAGAAGTAGAGCCAAGCAAAAACACAACGGTTAAAGTTCCTTTTTGTTTTTCAGCAGCTAATAAAACAGCGGGGCACATAGACTTTACTAGATTCTTAAATTCTGATGGAAGCCCATTAGGGGGAAACATTGATTCCCAACATGTGTCCGATGACGGATATGGTGGATTAGACCCTAATAGCTTTTATCAATAGGATATTTTATGCCAAAGCGTATACCACAAGAAGTAAAAACTAAAGCTATGGAATTCTTTTTAGAAGGTAAACCTGCTAGAGAAATTGCGGAAAAAGTTAGTGACACGTTTAATGTACAAGTTAAACCTTCTACTATTTATGCGTGGGCGAATCAATATAAGTGGGGAGAGACCAGAGCCGTTTCAAGGGCAGATGCCGTGGAGAGAGTTAAAGAAACAGAGACTCAACGCTATGCTAGACTTCAAGAAGAGCATTTAGATACTTATGAAGGTTTACGTAGGAAAGCATCAGCTGAATTAAATACGCAAATGTTTGATAGAGCATTTGATGCTGCGAAAGCGTTAGATTTAGGAATTAAAGGCGAGAGGGCAGTAATGTCTGGCTTGGTAAGTTTGCAATTTATACAAGATGTTATGGAAGTTCTTATAGATGAGGTAACTGACCCTGAGATTTTAAGTAGGGTTGCATTAAAATTAAAAGCATTGGTAGAAACAGATAATGAGTAATCAACATTCAACTACATTTGGGGACGCTTTAAATCGGTTAGCCGATGGTTTAGAAGCACGTCAAGCTATTAAGGTAGGTAGTTTTTGGGAGTTTCTACGAGACATCTGGAGTTTATCATTTGACCATCCAGAATATTTTAAAGCTTGGCATGTTGGTGTAGTTGCTGAAGATGTGGAGAGATGTCTTGAAGAGGGGTTAAACTACGTTGCTATCCTCCCACGGTTCCATTTTAAGTCTACCTTACTAGGACACGCCTTTAGCGTTTGGAGGCTCTTAAAAGCCAACAGGGACTGTTCTGTGCTATATCTTTCTTACAGCGACCATATGGCTAGATATCATTTAAGTGAAATTAATAAATCTGTAAATCGAAATCCTATTCTAAAAGAATGGATGGTTAATCGAAGCCCTAAAGCAGATTATTCTTTTAGATATTATGTTAATGGAAATCCAGTTGAGATTGCTCATGGAGGTCTTTTTTCATTTAAACGAGGTATGCATGTCAATGGAGCTTTGATTGCAGATGATATACTTCGTGACCCAGATAACCCATTAAATATGGGACAAATACATAAGGTTGAGGACCATTTCTTAACTGAATCAATGTATATCCCACTAAAAGGCGTTCCTTCTATAGTACTTGGGACACCTATGTTACCCGGAGATTTGTTAACTAAACTCCAATCTGATGACCGATTTTTTACTAGAGTTTTGCCCGCACTAGACCCAGAGCCCGGACGTAGGGTATTAATGCCAGAACTTTATACAGAAGAATGGTTATTACAGCAACAGAAGGCTAGACCTAAATCTTTTGCATCAGAGTTTTTGCTAGTTCCACATTTATCTACACAATCTTATTTTGAAGAAGAAGAAATAAGTAAATGTGAGAAGCTTGATTTGGTAAACCATTCAGCATATAAGACATATGATAATAATGGTACTGACCAGCTATTTGCTGGTTTCGATGTTGGAAAGAAAAGACACCCATCTCATTTAGTTATTTTTAGACGTAAAGGTTCTTTGATAGAGCAGGTACATCAATCATGGTTAGATGGTTGGAACTATTCTGACCAAATAGAATATTTAAATCAGGTAGCAGAAAATTTTAATATTCAAAGAGGGTATATAGATAATACTAGAGGAGAGCTTGAAGATAGAGGATTAGATGGAATATGGAGACCTATGTCTTTTACTACTAAGTCTAAGAATACTATGGCGCAAGTTTTTGAACATTATGTACACTCTGGAAATTTAAAATTATTATCTGATGAGCGGCAAAGACAACAGATATTGTCTGTCAATAATGAGTTGAAAGCTCCTGAAACTCCTATGGGTCATGGGGATGCATTCTTTTCTATTGCAATGGCTTTGCAGGCGGCGTATGAATCGGAACTATACAATGTCCAATCTTTAGGTAATGTTATGGATTGGTTTGAAGATATAGACCCAGATTCAGCGGGACAAAAGTCGTCAAACCCAAGTACAGATTTACAGAAGAAGTGGGGAAAAGTATTAACACATGGGTCAGCGTTGAAGGACAGTGACCCGGATAGCTGGGATGGAAAACCTTGGGCAGAACAAACCGCAGAGGATTTAGTAGCAAAATCTTTACAGATACAAGCTGAAGCTCCTAATTCCCAATGTTCTGAAAGCTTATGTAACCCATCATATTGGGTAAAAGAACGTAACCTCTGTCTATATTGTGGACATAGAGGGTAAATTTTAGGAGGAGAACTTATGACAGTATCTAGTCGTGTATCATTTAACTTACCATTATCGGAAACTTTAAAGCATAAAGAATTGTCCGAACAATCAAAAATTATTTTAAATCATAGATATTATTTAAAAGATGAAAATTCTGAACCTATGGAAAATGCGGATGGATTATTTGACAGAGTTGCTTGGGCGTTAGCTAAAGTAGACCAACAATATGGTTCGTTACCAGTAGAGGTTGAATTAACCCATAAAGATTTTTATTTTATGATGAGGAACTTATACTTTTTGCCAAATAGTCCTACGTTAATGAATGCTGGTACAGCACAGGGCACAATGTCTGCTTGTTTTGTACTTCCGTTAAATGACTCTATGCAAGATATTATGAAAACTGCAACCGACATGGCTATGGTACAGAAGTTCGGAGGCGGTACAGGATTTGCCTTATCTCAATTACGTCCAAAAGGCTCCCATATTAAAACTACACATGGGGCTGCTTGTGGACCAATTCAAGTTTTAAAGACCTTATCTAGCGTATCAAGCATGATTACCCAAGGTGGTAAGCGTGATGGTGCTAATATGGCTGTTATGGATATCCGACATCCAGATATTTTAGAATTTATTCGCTGTAAGTCCGTAGAAGGCGATATTCATAACTTTAATATTTCAGTTGGAGTTGATTCCAATTGGATGAAAGCCGTTGAAAATGATATGGAATATGATTTAATTGACCCAAGTACTAATCAAGTAACTGGTAAGTTAAATGCTAGAGAAGTATTTAACGAAATTGTGCAAGGGGCATGGAGAAACGGGGAACCGGGAATGATATTTCTCGATAGAGTTAACGAAGATAATCATGTAACTGAACAATACGGGAAAATGATTGCTACAAATCCTTGCGGAGAACAGCCATTACTTCCTAATGAATCATGTAATTTAGGTTCTATTAATTTAGCTCGATTTTACCAGCATAATATTCTTACGAAAGACTGGACTAGGAAAATTAACTGGGAAAAACTAGAAAAAATAACTAAAACTGCTACGCATTTCTTAGATAATGTTATTGATGCAAATGAATATGCTACTAATGATATTGAAACTATGACTAAAGCTACCCGCAAAATTGGATTAGGCGTTATGGGATTTAGCGATTTGCTAATCCAATTAAAAATTCCATATGATAGTGAAGAAGCTAGAGAGGTTGGTAGTGGTCTTATGAAAAAAATTACTCAATGGGCTAATGAACAATCTATCGAGTTAGCTGAACAACGTGGGGAATTTCCTGCGTGGACTCCCACAACTTTTGTAGACGAAAATGAAGAGTCTATTCATTATAGAAACCATTGTAAAATGACGGTAGCTCCTACAGGCACTATTAGTATGATTGCTGATTGTGCTAGTGGGATAGAACCTACATTTGCATTGGCATGGAAGAAACAAAACATATTAGAAGGCAAGACCTTACACTATGTAAATAAATATTTAGAACAAGAGCCTTTTTATTCTGAAGCTTTATTGGAACATTTAGCCTCTGGAGGTACTTTAAGCGATGCTGATGAGTCTTTTAATATTCCTGAATGGGCTAAAGAGGTTTATATAACTGCTCCTGAAATAGCCCCTGATGACCACGTACTAATGCAAGCCGCTTTTCAAGACTATGTTGACGCAGGCATCTCAAAGACTATAAACTTTGATAACAGCGCTACCCCTGCCGATGTCGAACAAGCGTACTTCTTGGCTTGGAAAAGCGGTTGCAAAGGTATAACGGTATACAGGGCGGGGAGTAGAGAAAAAGAGGTACTTGTTAAAGGAACTACCGAACAAGAAGAAGAGCCTTGTTGCGACACACCACAAATAGTACAGGATAGTGGGTGTGAGACATGCAAGAGCTGTGGATGGAGCGCCTGTACAATAGCATAAGAAAAGGAGAAGAGCATGGTAAGTAGAGAAAAGTTATACGCAGAAACCTTTTGGACTATAGAGGACATTAGAAAACTTAGAGAAGAACTGGGATATACTCATGAACATGAATGGGACGATGCTTCATATAGAGATTTTTTAACTAAAGTAGAAAAAGATTTAGTTACGGTTATGCAATTTAATGCATCGAGATTTTTAACATCGTTGCTTAAAGAATACCATTTTTATGATGAGAATCGTTCTGGAATTAAGGAGAGTTAAATGTTAGGTGGAGTATTACAGGGTAGGGAACAACAATGGGTAGCTACAAAAGACGAAACTACTAATACGTGGCGCATTCTTAATACATGGCATGAAAGTTTAAAGAGTATGGACCCTGAAGAAGACATACCTGATGATAGTGCAGCTGTTACTATAGTAACCGAAGGGGCATTTATAGCATTATTTAGGGAAGCGGCTCGATTAGGGGTAATTGAAAATGCTTCTTTTGGAGATAATTCAGAAGACTACGAAATTGAATTAGATGCTAAAGATGAAATAATCACTAATTTAAAAGCCGAATTAGCAACAAAACAAACTGTGATTGAAACTAAACCATCGTTTTCTGAGGCTAGACTTTTTAAGTTAGAGATAGCTGATAAGATGATGAAATTAGCTGGTTTAGACAATGTGTCTGATATACCACTAGATTAGTTCCGAAAAATCAGAAAAATTGAGTAAAATATAATACAGAGACATATCTCTATTAGTAATTTAGTGAGGGTTAAGTAATGAAGTTATCCGATTACTTACCAGAAGTGCCTGCTATGGCACAACAGATGGTAGATTTTAACAGTCAAATTAACATGTTACAGTTAATGAAAGCTGCTGGAGATACCGGGTCTGCCCCAACTATTGGTTTAGACCATGTTGTAAATACGTGGGTGCGTCATCAAATGGCGTACAGACAGCAATTAGTAATGGACTTACAAACTATTGCAATGTCGGTAGAAGAAATACGAGGCCCATTAAATCACATAACAAGTGAAGTTTTTAGACGTGGGTTAGAATGGAAACCTAAAAATGAAAATGCCGATTCAGAGCAATTAACTAAATTTCAAGATTTTCTTAAAGACTGTAATGTATTTGACCAAAGTTTAGAAGAAGTATTTAGACAGTTTCATTTTGATATTAATTCAATAGATGACGGGTTTTTATATATTGCAAAAGAATATATGGTTGATGATGAGGATAAACTTCATTCTAAAGTAAAAGAAATACGTAGATTAAATCCAGCTTTAGTTGAATACGACTTAGACCAAGCAGGGTTACCAAAAAATTATCACTTTTTATGCCCTATACATAGAGATGAAATACAAGAAAGTCAATCTACTTGTACAGAGCCCGGATGTAAACAACAAACTATCCCAGTTATGTATAAGTATTATCATCGTAATAAGCATTTATATTTATTTGATTCGGAAGTTATCCATCTTTCTAAATTTTCCCCATCGGAAACCTATGGTTGGAGTCCTATATTAACTATTTTTGAAAAGGCTCTAACCTTAATAGGTATGGACAAAAACCTTTATCGTTATTTCTTTGAAAGAAAAATGCCCTCAGCTATGATGATGGTGTTTACTGACGACCCTGAAAGTTTAAGAAGGGAGCGTTCTAACTTAGCAGCACAAACTAGATTAGACCCTAACTTTATTCCTATGGTAGCCGTGTCTTCTAAGACAAATAGAGGAAGAGTAGATATGGTTAGACTATTCCACACTCTTCAGGAAATGGATTACTTACCTGTACGGAATGAAATTCGAGAGCGTGTAGCTGCTATGTGGGGTGTTACACCAGCATGGCAAGGTTCCCCGGAAGCATTTGGCGGGCTTTCTACGCAAACCCAACAATTAGTAGTTATGTCTAGGGTTGTAGAAGGTGACCAAAGATTATTCCATGAAAAAGTTCTTCCTAAATTATTAGAAGCTTTTAATATTACTGATTGGGAATTATCTCTTAAAGTTCCAGAAGAAAAAGCTGAAGCTACTAAAATTTCATTTGCGCAACAACGAGTAGCTATTGCAGGGCAATTAAACAATATGGGCTTTACTGTTCAATTGAAGGAGCAGGGAGGCTTAATGGAAGAGGCTCAATTTACTGTATCAGGAGAATCCGTTCCTACTGCACAAATTAATGCTGAACAACAAATGCTTAATTTAGAACAAGCGTTTTCACAACAAGAACAAATGGAACAACAGATGGCTATGCAGCAACAAATGCAGGCCCAGCAACAAGCTCAAGATACTACCTTACAAGCTATGGGGGATTTAGAAGAAGGAGAGGATATCCAAAAAGCTATGCCTTTGGAAGAGCGTGATATTGACCAATGGGCAGAAGATAGGGATTCTAAAGGTGAGGACCGCCAATGGGGAATTAGACGCTTCGGAGGTAGACCTAGAACAGGTTATGATAAGAGAATTGTAAAATCAGAAACATGGATTGATTCTATTACTAATCAAGGTTTTCCTAATCCTTTAATTAAAGAAATAAGCAAGGACGGGAAGCAACTTTGGTTTGTGTCAGACAATGTGGACTATGTAGGTAATGTATTATCTAGTGGACATGTCTTTATTGAAAAAGCTAAATTTGCTAATCCAAGCATTTCATATGCCCCTAGTCAAACTAATAAAAAACGAATTGAACCTGATAATGTTCAAGGAGAACCTTATACAGGTGATGTAATAGAGGATACGGAGATTTAATATGCCAGTATATAGACAAGGTAATGATTGGTATTGGGGACCGCAAGGACCTTTTGATACCCGTAAAAAAGCTGAAGAAGTCCAACGAGCTGCTTATGCATCAGGATATCAAAAAATGTTAGCTAAAATTTCTATTGGAGCTAGGCAACAAGGCCCTAAACCCAACATACCTCGAAAACAGAGTATTCCTGATTTAGTTAAACATGAACTTTACTTTCAGTGTGAGGTTGATTATAGACCTGCTACTGAAGTAGAACTTTCTAAAAATGAAAATTGTGCCTCTTGCTTTTTTTGGAAAGATAATGGCGCTTGTCATATAGTATTAGGAAATATAGAGCCTGAAATGTGGTGTAATAAATGGCACAATTCTCCATTGTTACAAAAAGAAGATGGTGGCGGCGGAGACGGGGACGGCGGTGGTGCTTTAGCTGGAGGGGGAACAGTATTTACCTCCACAAATTCAGGAATTTTTAATCCTACATATGGTGGAAATGGCGCACCAAAAAAGAAAAAGAAAAAATCAGGAATTGAAAGATTAGCTCAATTTGTAACTAATAACTCTCCACAAAAGAAAATGGTTAAAGCGTGGGGAAGCGGCTCTGCAGAAGTAGATGAACTACACAGAGCAGGGAAAAAAGATACCTTGGAATCACACGAACAAAAAAATGAACCAGAGGTAGTTATGATAGAAGAAAATAAGAAAAAGAAATGAGACTAAACGGACTATGTCCTAAATGCAACGGTTCGTTGTATGTAAATGTAGATAAAGATTTAAGTTGTTTAACATGTGGAAAGAGTATAGCGTTGAGGAGAGCAATAGATGGGAACCAAAATTCCAGACAAGGCCAAAGACGACCTGATAAAAAAGTGGGTATCGGGAGCAACATATACCGAGTTAGCCGAGTACCTACAAAAGCATTACCAAGTAAGTGCTCATCGAACTACCGTAATGAGATGGGTAACCAAAGAAATCCCGGCAGACCTAGGAGACGATTCTGACATTGAGTTTGATTCTTTAGAAGATAGAGTCGATTTAGATTCTAAAGTATATCGTTATAGAGCAGAAGCTCTTGCTTATAGACGTTTATATAACGTAGCTCTTAAAAAACAACATAGAAAAAATACCCTTATTGATGCTATTTATGATGCTACTATTCCTTTAGAAAAAGTTAAACCTATTCGCCCTACAAAACCAACTGGTAAACGTAGAGGGGAATCCACACAAACTGTTGTAGCCCCACTTACCGATACGCATATTGGTGAAGATGTTGATTATCAACAGATGGCAGGTTTAAATTCATATTCATTTGATATATTTAATAGAAGATTATCCGGGTGGGCAGAACAAGTTTTAAACTTAGTTGAACTTCGCAGAGCTTCAGTACCTATAGATGATTTAATTGTGCCTATGCTTGGCGATATGATATCTGGCGATATACATGATGAGCTTATAAAGACGAATCAAGATAATGTTATGGGGCAGATGAGCAGAGGAGCAAACCTTATTGCTCAAGCGTTAATGTATTTAGCCCCTCATTTTAAAACTATTACAGTGCCTTGCGTAGTAGGTAACCACGGTAGAATGACACGTAAACCCCCAATGAAAGATAAGTATATGGACTGGGACTACATGCTTTACCAGTGGGTAGCTGCTTTTTGTAAGCATCAAAAGAATATTAAATTCCAAATTAACACTAGCTATATGAATATTTTCCAAGTATACGATAAAAATGTACTAATAATGCATGGAGATAGTGCTTCTGGAGCAGGGTCTATTACAACCATTACTAAAGTGCTTACTAATCTTAGGTCAGTACTACAGTTTAGAAAGGGTTTAGAACCTGAAAATGCTGAGGCAAATGAAACAATTCCAGAGCCGAATATCCTACCCACTAGTTTTGATTCAGTAATGTTAGGACATTTTCACCGAGTGGATGAAATAGACATTGGTACTGGACATGCTATTATATGTGGATGTATGAAAGGTGGAGATGAATTTGCATTACAGCGTTTAGCTGTTATTACTAAACCACAACAAATCGTTACCTATTGGCATCCTAAATATGGTTATATAGGCAAAGAAACAATCTATCTAAATGCTTTTGATAATGTACCAAGTAAATTTCAAGATGTTTTATCTGAAGTTTGGTCAGAAAGTTCTTCTTTTTAAGTATAATTATTAGAGGAGTTTTTTATGCCAGAATCCATAGACCTTCAAGTACGACAATTAATTAATACTGCATTACATGGAGTAGCTAAAGCTGCGTTGGATAAATCAAAAGAATTTGCTCCAGTATTTACAGGTAAATTAAAAGCATCTGGAAAGCTTGTTCCTGAAACATTTTCTGCGGGGCGTAGTACCGCTACTGAGTTTACAATTACTTATGATGCTTATAATGCTATTCCTGCTGTAACTGAACAACTTGGGCAGTATTCATATGGAGACGCTGCCTCATATGGAATTAGCGCTAGTGAAACAACTCCAGATATTGAGTATAAAGTACAAGTTTATAAAAGTAGGCCTTACACTTTTCCTCAATTTATGCCGGGAAGCAATGGCACAACTCCACATCCGAGGGCGGGAGAGGTTAGACCTCCCGGAATTTATGAAATCACGACAAGAAATTACGTTCCTGTTACTGGGCTTGATGGAAGTATAAGATTTTTAAATCCAAAAGGTCCACGAAAAGAAAATTTAAGTAGTCCAGAATTTTTAGAGGACGCAGTAATTAAAGTGTTTGATGACACATTTGGCACATCTAACGGACTTACAAGGTTTGGAACTAACTGGTCTGTTAGAGTGTAATTTTAGTTTAGTTAAGGAGAACTTATTATGGTAGATGTTAATGATATTACCCCAGAACAACAATATGTAATTGAGCGCCATTCTAGGATGGTAGGTAAAATATTAGATTTATTAGAGGCTTCTATGCCTGAAGGTGTGCAGTGTGAGAAAATTAAAAAACTAGCGCAGCAACCTTTATACGATTTCCGCAATGAAATGATTCGTCTAGTTACTAGCGGTATTACAGAATAATTATAATATAAAGCTGTTTTTTCCGTAAATTTTCCAAAAACGTGAGTATAATAATATGTATAGCATATTAGCTATTACGTAATTGCTTACGGAGAGGTCGGATGTGGCTTAGACCAACCTTTCTTAAAGTAGTATAAAAAACTATTATAAGGAGGAACCCTAATGGCAGATGAGATGTATAATCGAATCGAAAAGCAATTAGAAGGCAATAGTCTGGCTCTTTCCGCAGTAGCAGAAGTACTTCAGAAAATGGACGCAAAAATGTCCGAACAAGAAGAAGTCGCTTTAGCTAAACAGGAAGAAGAAGCAGCAAGCGCTGACAGACAAGCTCTTATTAAAGAGATTGCTTCTGAAGTTGCTGGCATAATCAAAGCTGACCAAGGTATGGATGTATCCGGTGCGGAGCGTCCTGCTAAGAGTTCAGGAAAAACTTCTGCAAGTGCAGATGATTCAGAAGGTCCAGCTAACGTAACTACTGCAATTGAAGACCAACAGGCTACAATTCAAGCTATGTTAAAAGCTGACGAAGACGAAGATGACATGGAAAAAGGTCATAATGGACATGATGACGAAGAAATGGGCAAAGGCAGCATGTACTATAAAGATGAAGACGACGACGAAGACTTAGATAAAGAAGAAGACGAAGATGACATGGATATGGATAAAGACGATGAGGATGATGACGACGATATGGATGAGATGAAATCGCTCGCTAAACAAGTCAGAATGCTAAAGAAAGCTTTAAAAACTACCGAGTCTAACATGCAGAAAGCTATTAAAATTGAATCTGAAGACAGACTAAGGAAGATGGGCTTTAAAGAAGATAATGGATTACAAGCACCTCAGAGAGTTTCATTGGGATTGGATGGAACAGATAGGATTCAGAAGTCTGCAGACAATGCAGATGTCGTTGAACAACTAGCAGGTCTCTCTTATAAAGAGTTAAGAGATTTGCAAACTAACATCGAATCAGGTAAAACTGACGGTGTACCAAGAGAATTACTCGGATAATACGAAATATAATTAGGAGGAAATGAGTAATGAGTAATCCAAGCTTAACCGAATATCTAGCTCAATCCCAACGGGGATTGTATCAGTCAGTTTTCGGTCCTGAGTTCATGCAGAAGCAGACATACTTTACTGTAGATACTGCTACTGGCATATTTAACACTACTTATGGACGAAAAGTCTGGCAATCATTGAATAACCAAACTCGTTTCTTCAATGCTATCCCAAGAGTTGTTTGGGGTAACACAGCTGGTTGGAGGGTACGAACTGACAGAGGTTCAGGACGTAGCCGACCCGTCACTGAGACTGGTAGCCTCCCAACTGTAGACATTTCCAATATAGAAACAATTTCTTCACTACCAAGAATCGTAGGTACAACCTTCGGTGCTTCCGTGAAGTCAGTGTTCTCCGCACAATTAGAAGGCGGTGTTGGTGATGTTCTGGCATTGGAAAACGAAAATGCTCAACTAGACCACGTTAAAGAAATTAACGAGGAACTATTAGCAGGGTCTGCTTATTTAACATCAGCAGGCGCAGCTACTACTTTTACAGTGCCCGCAGCAATTGCTAAGCACTTTAAGGTAGGAGACGCAGTGGGTCAATATGACGTATCTGCTACTGGACACGACAGACAAACTGGTTCTGTTGTTTCCGCAGTAAACACCTCAACTGGTGTTGTTACTGTTGCTAGTGGAACTACTTTCGCAGACGGCGACATTGCATATATCTTTAGTAGAGGTGGAATGACTTCTATTGACGACATTGTAATGGAAGACGGAGCTACTGTTGGAGGTCAAACTTCCCGAACAAGGGCTTATGACTTAACCATTAATGACAGAGCTGCTGGAAACTGGAATGCTGGTGCATCTGTTTCATATAACAGCGGTAGTGGAAGAGACCTTTCCCTCACTTTGCTGGATACAGCTATTCAGAAAGTAAGAGAGAACGGTGGCGAGCCAAAGCTAATCCTATTAGGACATGACCAATATTTTAATCTTGAAAGACTGTTAAGCTCTAACCAGCGATACATGGGTCAAGAAGAATATCAGGTTGGTGTAGGCTCAGAAAGAACTTTCCCCGGAACTCGAACTGGGTTGGTTCTAGCTACCTATCAAGGAATTCCAATATTGCCTGACGCAGACACACCTAAGTCAGTCGCAACTAACGACGCAGTTTTGGGTTCAAATGTTTATGTCTTAGACACAGACTACCTAGAAATTGCTGTCGCACAACCTACTCAGTATGTTGAAAACCGAGACTACTTCGCAGCTAATGCGTTAGTAGTAAGAGGTCTACTCTATACTATGGCTGAATTGCGATGCAAGAACATGTTTGTTCAAAGCAAAATTGCTGATTTGAACGCATAATAAAACAGGTTCACAGCGTAGGGGGCTCTAATGAGCCCCCTACATTAATATGTACATCAAAAATAATTAAAATCAAATTCTGGGTGAATAAAAATGGCTGATACAACTGAGCAAATATCCATTGACCTAGCCGTTTATATGGAAAGACTAGATGCGTATATAGCAACCCAGTCACAGTTAAATGAAACTTTATGCAGTAGACTGGAAAGTCTGGATTCAGAACTAGAAGATTTAAGAGATTGGAGAAGTAGGTTTTATGGAGCAAAATCATTAATGTTTTTAATGGGGATACTACTAGCTCACGGCGCTGCTGTGATTGCTAGTATAGTTACAGTGTCTACCATAATGAACGATTAGGAGAAATACGTATGGCAAATGAGAGACATACAGACCAACGAGAATGGGATATTGACTTTTCTACCCGTCAATCGGTACACGCTGTTACTAAATATAGTCCCTTTAGAGAGGCACTTAGTACTACAGCTTCTACTTTATTTACGCCAGCTCAAGGCGAAATTGCTGTTAACTGGGTACAAAATCCCAGAATTGAAGCTACTGATATAAGTATGTTTACTGCGTCTGGTTCAGCCATTTCCCGTAGTACTGCTCAACAATCAGTCGGGGCAGCATCATTATTAGTAAACCCTGCAAACTCTGCCAATCATGAGGGTTTTTATTGGGAAAGTCAAAAAATACCCTTTAGTATACATCCACAACATATTTCTGTACAAGTTGAGCATCGTGGAGCTTCTGCTTCAGGTGCGGTTAAAATAGAAGTAAAAGATTCAACAAACACGATTCAACATGCGGTATCGGCTAGTTCTGATTTAGCTACAAGTTGGACACGAATAACTACTACTTATACTATACCGGGTTCTACTGCCTCAGCTGCGTATAGACTATATGTAACTACTGCTGGACAACACAACATTAACTATTATGTTGACAAGATTATGTTTGAAGTACGAGAGGATACTGCTGTAGCTTCAACTTACGTAGACGGTTCAAGTGGAGTTAACTACGAATGGACTGGAACTGCTAACGCTTCTAGCTCAATTAAAAAGCGAGGCATGACTACCATTAAAGGTATGAAAGTAACTAATGAGTCTAGCACAGGTGGCGAAATAGTTTATCTTGCTATAGGTACTACTGCTACTTCGAGTACAGGAATACCTATTGGAGCGGGCGAAGCATTTGAAACAACTATCCCATTAGGATTTACAGACTACATTTCTGTAATATCCGCATCAGGAACACCTACAATAAGAGGCGTAATCTGGGGGGTCTAATGACTACAATTGAATCAATAAATGCAGATATGTATCAAACTATTGCAGATGATGCAAATATTACTGTTATTGAAAAACAAGTAGGTAGAACTACATTTGAAGATATTTCGGAAGCTTTAGATGAATATGCAAGATTATTTAAAGCCGGAATAGCATCAGATGCGGAAATATTAACTTTATCAAGAGCTTACCCTAATTCAAAACGCTATACAGAGGCAGCCTCAAGAATTGCAGAGGAGCCTATTGTAGTAGGGGGTCCTGCTAGTGTTGAGCTTATTGATAGAGAAGGGCATTTAATTACTACTAATGCTTTAAATAAAGCGTTTAAAAAATACATGTCTAACTTTAGAACTAGGAATACAATGGTTTTACATTCAGATGTTCAAGTAGGTTGGGCATTACCAGCTTATATAAGTAAAGCAGGTCAGACTTTTAAATCAGGAGTAGATGAAAAAGGGTTATTTTTTGTTACTGAAATTAGAAATGATACAAAAATAGCTAATAAAGTATTAGACCAAATAAATGATGGAAAACTTAAATCCTATTCAATAGCTGGTTCTGCTACAAAAACTCAAAATATGCAAAAAGGTTTAATGCCTTATATGCAGGTAGATGAAATGGAATTAGCAGAAGTTACTGTATGTGAAAAAGGTGTTAACCAAGCAGCTGGATTTGATATTCTTAAAGGACACGATTCTGCTACACACTCATGTAGTGATGGAAGCTGTTTAGCCCATTTAGAAAAACAAGAAACATCCGAAAAACTTCCTTTGGAACTAGTCTTTAAAGAGGGAGGGGATATAGATTTTATAAGTTCTTTTCGGGTATGGTTAAATAAAACAGATAATTTAGCTTTAAAACAGAAAAAAGTTTTTGAGCAAGTTACACGGGATTATAATAAATCAATTATTAAAGAAGACATTATGAACTCTGGAAAAAGTTTCCATACTTTAAATAATTTTGAAGGACGGGATGCTGAACACCATCAACTTTTACGAGAATATGGTTTCCCATCTGAGCAGCCACAAGACGGTATGAGATACACTCCAGTAATAGAAACTGAAACTGATGAGCATGGAATGCCTATTCATCCAAAACCCCCTTGGTATGTTAATGAAGCAGGTCAACATTTAGGGGATAGATTAGATGAAACTTTACACACCTACGATATTACAAAAGCTGATGAAGATGATGAGGATGATAGTAGGTGGGTTTCTGAATGGCAAGCTCCGCAAATTGAAAAAGATGCTAATATAGTAATGGCTGATGCTACCCCTAGTACACCATCTATGGGATGGTTTGATATGATAAAAGGGGCGAATGAACAAGAACATCTTTCACAATTTTTAACATGGATGCAAAAAGATATGGATGCAATTACCGCACACGCTATGGATAATGCATATCCGGGCTGGCGGGAAGACAAGGGAGCATACAAAATCGAATGGGGCAAAATGAAATCTAATATACAGGAGGGTTATAAGTAACCAGAAATGACAAACATTCTTACTCAAGCACTAAAATTTTTCCACCATCTACCCACGGGAGGTGAGTACCATACCCATAGCGAACAAGAGTATGAACTTTACAAACATATAGAACATATTGATGAGCCTGTTGAGCCAACACATTGCAAGTATTGTGAGCTAGATAATAGGACACAACAAGAGAAATACCGAGACAGCCATTTAATATAGAATTGGTTACTTTAACAGTATAATAAGATAAGACCCAATCAGAGGAGGACTTTATGGAAGATGCCTTAAACCACGAGTGTGTCTGTAGCGTTGACGGTTTATCCGACCAATGCATATGTGAAGCCGAGAAGGGGTGCAGTTGTCAGGGATGTGGATGTGAAGCGAATGTACCGATAGCACAATGCGGGTGTGGCAACTGGCAGCAATGTGCGATAG
>VTLG01011103.1_pt1 | contig 37213 bp, 43 predicted proteins | sample 4694571 | NCBI WGS metagenome assembly VTLG01 (sample SAMN12604809, study PRJNA352737) | marine metagenome | biome: ENVO:00000447; feature: ENVO:00000209|ENVO:00000569|ENVO:01000036; material: ENVO:00002151; isolation source: viral sequences binned using virsorter ...
TATCTTTGATGTTGCTTCTAATGCTCCTGATCGTTTATATTATTTCTGTACATCACATTCATTAATGGGTGGTAATAATACTATGAGTTTATTTGATAAAGCATCAACTTTAGTAACTCAAAGTAGCATAACTTCATCAGCAATTATAACTGGAAGTAATAGATTAGATTATACGTCATCTAATTTAGATGTTTCTTTACCATTTGGTTTTTCAGGATCGTTAAAAAATGTTTATTTAACAGCTAGTAAAGTTAATACTGAAGAAAATACTACTGAAATAAACTTTATATTTGATAGACAAGTTCCATTATATAGAATTAGAGATTTATTTACTGGTAGTGCCGCTAATTTAGCACTGACTGGTAGTGGTGGTACAACCATAGGTGCGGGATCAGGTAGTAAATTTATAGCTAGAAGTAATGAATTTACAGATATTAAATATGGTAATACTGGTAGTTTTATCGGTCCAAATAGTTTATTATTTAGAAAAGAATATGCCTTTGGAAATTATTTAAATACAATATCAGGTAGTAGTCTTGAATATACAAGTGGTTCTGTATGGAGTGGTTCTGTTTCTGCTAGTATATTAGGAGGAGCTCATGCTTCATATTTTACACAAAGAACTGATAAAGCATGGTTATTAACAGCAGATGTAGATAGTGTAAGTTTTCTTGATGTTTATTCGTATACTAGTGCTAGTTTTTATGAAAATGATCCATTAGGTACTAGGACTAATTTAACTCCTTATGATTATGAAGGACATACTATTTATGCTGCTACCCAAGCAATGCCTGAGGATTTATTTTATATAATGATTATTCGTAAAGATGAAGATACATCAATGAATTTCCCTTCAGGTATAGGAGGAGGAGAAATATTCCAAAGAAAACTTGAATTTGTAAATGACGTTAATAGAATTTATTATTTATTTATGTCACCTACAGGTTCATCTTCATCACAAAGTGATATAGATAATAGATGTATATCAATAGGAAAATATTTTATAGATAACGTAATTAATGGCTAATACAGGATACATAATAACACCCTCACTTGTACAAAAATTTACTACAGGAAACGCTTCAGGTAGTTTAGTGACAGGTTCTTTTGGTAGATTTACAACTCTATTAGGTGTAGCTCCTTTTAGTGCTTCTTTAGATAATAAAGATTATTATTATAGAACCATTAATGAAGAAATATGTCCTGAAGGATTTGAAGATTGTTTAAAACCTATATTAACTAGTGTTAATACAGGATCCCAAAAAGGATATTTTAATTTAAATTATACTTCATCTACCTCTTTTAATGCTGCTGTAGATATAACTGGATCAATTAGTGATCATAAAGATTTTTCAGTATCTCAAACATTTTCGGCATCTATAGGTACTTTATTACCTATATCTTCATCATATACAAGTGGTACTGTATATTTTAGAGCATTCCAAAGTTGTAGTGGTCCTGAAAAATCACCAAATAGTGAACTTTTAGAATTTACTTATGCACCTTTACCCCCACCATCAGGAGTTGCTACAATTAATTTACAAAATACATTAAGTACCCCAATTACATTAACAATAAATGATCCGCTAGGAAATGTTCGAACTAGAATTCCTGCAGGTACGATATATGCTCATAAATTTATAACTCCTCCTAATAAAGTTACAAATCCGTCACAAGTAGTAATAAAAATGGTAGGTGGAGCTGCTGGTTCTTATGGACAAGCTATAATTAAAAGAATGAATGGTAATAATAGTATTGTTCATATATCCTCTCCACAAGGAAATAGTGGATTCAATGGTACAGATGGAGGATCGTTTTCATTTTATAATTCTACAGCTGAAATACATGTTAATCAAAGAGGTGCACTTCCTTTTGGACAAAATGTTGTAGCAACTTTAATATTTTCTGTAAATTCACCTCCACCACCAGTAGTAACACCACCACCACCTACACCTGCTAAACCAGTACCTTATACTCCAAGACCTACAATTAGATTTGGTTCATCTGTTTATTCTAGTGTTGATGCTGCTTGTGGACAAACTGATTTTAGAAGTACAACTTATTACCAATTTGGAAATTATTTATACTTGACTGAAAATGATGCGATAGCAGGAAATAGACCTTCATTCCCAGCTTCAAGAAATTATATATTAACAAATACTGCTCAATATGCTATAGTAAGTTCAAATGGATATATAATACAATCAGCAGTAGCTTGTTCTTATCCTACAATAACAATCAGTAAGAGAACATATTCAACACAAGAAGATGCTTGTAGAAATAGAACATTTAGCACCCAAAATGTCCAAATTAAAGGTAGTGAATTAATTGGTTTTAGTGGAAGTGGAAGATTTAAATATTCTAATCCAAATGCAAGAGGAGGACAAAATGTTATTATAAGTGGTAGAAGAATAGTTGCATATGAAACTTGTGGAACTGAAGGACAAAGCGTATCTTATACAAGAGGTGGTTCTCTCAAAAATGGTTTTACATCAATATCTAATCCATATTGGCAAAAATATTGGTGTAAATACACTACTTTCCATAGTTATTTCTTAGGCCCATCAGGAACTGTATATTATTCCTCTTCAGGAAAGTATGCTTATGTTCCTTTAGGATTAGGAAGTAGATATTATTTTGATAGTAACCAAGACGGATATTTATTTAATAGAGGATTAATTTTGGAGGAAATTAGTTTAAATTGTGATGGACTTTAAATAAAAAATAATGGCATTAACACCGGATATTAACATATTATCATTTAAAAATTCATATACAATATATGAAAATGAAGTTATTTGTAAAATAAGTGATGGAGAACTTAATATGTCTCAAAATCCAACTTTAACAACAGATACATCAGGTTCATTAAGAGATTTTGCTACAGGATCAGATTTTAATCCTTATGTAACAACTATTGGGTTATATAATGATGCCAATGAATTATTATTAATAGGAAAATTAGGTCAACCAACACCAATATCATCTAATACTGATACAACATTTGTGATAAGGTATGACCAATAATGAATCATTTAAAAGAAAATAACACTACATATTGGAAACACTGGTTGTTTGCTATGAAATTATCTATAGCTTTATTTATACATGCTTGGATTCCCAATATTTTAAAAAATTACGTATCAAATAAAATTTGTAATAAAAAATAATGTGGTTATATAAAGAACATAAAAAAAGTTTTACATTAAAACCAATAAAAACTATAAATGATATGCCCAAAAATACATTTGGGTTTATATATGAGGTTACTTATACCCCAACTAATGAAAAATATTTAGGTAAAAAAGTATTACAATTTAATAAAACATTACCTCCATTAAAAGGTTTTAAACGTAAACGAAAAGTTATAGTAGAAAGTGACTGGAAAACTTATTATGGCAGTCATAAAAGAATAAAATTATTATTGAAAGAAAATTTACAGGATAATTTTGAAAGAAGAATCTTAAAATTTGCATTTAACAAAAAACATTTAACTTACTTAGAAACTAAATATTTGTTCAAAAATCAGGTATTAGAAAGTGAAGAATATCTAAATGATAATATACTTGGTAAGTTTTTTAGAAAAGATTTGGTAGAACCAAATTCTTAACGTACATTGAATATAAAACGCGTTATACTACATGGTAAACCAAATATTACTTGGATTAGTTGAATCCATTTTAGGTAAGAGTAATCCAACCGCTAGAGGTAATTATGCTTTCCATTGCCCTTTTTGTAATCATAAAAATCCTAAATTGGAAGTTAATTTAATTCCCAATAAGAAAAACGAAAATTTATGGCATTGTTGGGTTTGCGATGCTAAGGGTAAAACTTTATTTAGTTTATTTAAACGAAGAAAAGTACCTAATTCAAAAATATCACAGTTAAAGGATATATTAGGTGTAACTGAAAAACATGATAATATAGTAGTAAGTTCTGACGTAGAACTGCCAAAAGAATACAAGTTACTGCATAATATTTCAAAGTCCGATATAGTCGCTAGACATGCTATAGCTTACCTTAAAAAGCGCGGAATTACCATGATTGACGTACTTAAATACCAAATTGGATACTGCGAAAAAGGCCGATATGCTAATAAAATTATTATTCCTACATTTAATTCTGCCGGTGGCTTAGACTATTTTGTAGCTAGATCATTTGAACAGGATCCAATAAGAAAATATGATGCTCCTTCTTCGGATAAAAATATAATAGGTTTTGAAAATACTATAAATTGGGATATTCCCGTTGTATTATGTGAAGGTGCTTTTGATGCTATTGCTATAAAAAGAAATGCAATACCTTTATTTGGTAAAAATATATCTAAAAAACTGATGAAAAAATTAGTTACATCAGAAATTAAAAAAGTTTATCTAGCTTTGGATAAAGACGCTATTAAATCAACTTATAAAATAGCTGAACAACTTCTAAAATTAGGTAAAAAGTTATTTATAGTTGAACTAGATGATAAAGATCCATCCGATATGGGATTTTCTTTATTTACAAACAAAATACAAGAATCGAAAGAATTTAATTTTTCTTCACTCTTTAATTTAAAATTATCTTTATGATTATAAAAAAAGCTAATTTCCCTAAACAGGAATACAATCGTGATTTTAAACAAATCACTACTAATGATTCTCGTTTTTACGAGGATGGGAATAGAACATATCCATCAGTAACTTATGTTTTGTCTTACTATCCAAAAGGTAGAAATTTTGAAGATTGGTTAAAAAAAGTGGGATATGCTTCGGATTTTATTGCTAAAAAAGCAGCAGATGAAGGTACTCTAGTACATAATTTAGCTGAAAGATATTTAAGAGGAGATAAAATTGATTTAATGGATGAAGATCAAAATCCTAAATACGATCTTAAGATTTGGAAAATGTTTTTACGTTTTGTTGATTTTTGGGAGACTAGTAAAGCAGAATTAATAGAAACCGAAGTATTTTTATATAGCGATGCATTAAATATAGCTGGAACCTGTGATCTAGTTTGTAAAATTAATGATGAAATTTGTGTTATAGATATAAAAACATCAAATCATTTACAAATTACTTATGAATTACAATCTGCGATATATGCTAGGTGTTTTGAAGAATGTTATGATCAAAAAGTAGATAAAGTTGGAATTTTGTGGTTAAAATCACCTAAACGTTCTTATAAAGAAGGTGTTTTACAAGGTAAAGGTTGGGAAGTTTTTGAATCTAAGCGTTCTATGGATGAAAATATAGAAATATATAAACATGTAAGAGCTATATTTGATTTAGAAAATCCTACTCTTAAACCAATATCAGAAAAATGGCCAACTTCTGTGCATAAACAATAGGCTTCCTGAATTATTTTTCGTATATTTATATGTAAAGTACATTCTGTGATTACATTAAGAAATATACTTCTCGAGCAATCTAACAATCCTAAAGCTCTTATATTAGCTGGTTCTCCGGGAGCCGGTAAATCATCTATAATTGAAGGTGTTAAAAATGCATTAATACTAAATGTAGATGAATACTTTATGCGTAATTTAAATAAAGCTGGAGTATCATTAGATTTAAAAAATGCTAGTCCTCAAGATAGAAGTGATGCTGCTAAAGCAATGGCATCAGCTAATAAAGAATTTAGAGGTGTTACTAAAGATATAATTTTAGGTAAAAAGAATTTTATATTAGATGGTACAGCTGCTTCAACTAAACAAACTTTAGAATTAAAAAGACAATTAGATAAATTAGGATATGATGTTTTAATGGTATATGTATTCGCTTCATTAGAAAAAGCATTAGAAAGAAATGAAACAAGATTTGATCGTAGTAAAGGTAAAGATAGAAGTTTAGCACCCGCTATAGTGATGCGTACATGGAATTCAGTTACACAAAATTTTGATACTTATCAAAAAGCATTTGGTAAAAATTTTATTAGTGTTGTAAATGATAAATCATTAGAACAGGGAGAACCTCAAAAATCTTTAGAAGATTTAGTTAAAAAATATTTAGATCCTTATAAACCAACAGGGACTAAACCTAAAACGGATAAAGAAAAAGCAAGATCTGCTAAAAGTAAAGAAGAGTTAAATCAACAAATCAAAGACTTTTTGAATTCAAATAAAATAGAAGATATTAAAGATAATTCTGTTTCTAAAAAAGAAGCAAAACAAGAAGTTAATCAATTTTTCTCATGAACCCAGAACAAATAGGAAAAAATATAGCTAAAAGAATTTTAGTTGAAGAATTTACTGAAAAAGTAGTTCTTTATCCTGGTGCATTTAAACCACCCCATCGTGGTCATGTAGCTACAATTCTTAATTCAAATAGTGAAGATATAGATAAATACATTGTATTTGTTTCTACAAAACAAAGAGAAGATGTTGATGTTGAAGAATCAATTAAAACATGGAATTTATATAAACAAACAATTCCAGGATTAGAAAATGTTGAATTTGTACCAACTGCAACACCAGTTACAGCAGTATATGATTATGCAAATGAAAATCCTACTCATGATATAAGAGCGGTATTTGGGAAAAATGAAAGTAGTCGTTTTAATAGATTAAGAGATCCTGAAAAATATCCTAATGTTGAAGTATTTGATGCTGGAACTGAAGGTGATTATTCAGCTACAAATTTAAGACAGGCTATTAGAGATAAAGATTTAAATCAAATTCAAATCATTATTCCAGCTGAAATTAATCCTGATTCATTTTTAAATATATTTGATCAAGTAGATGAGGGATTATATCCAATGTATAATGTTAAACAAGTTCAAAAAACAAGATATAAAGCATCCGATGTTTGGACTAATGATCCTGATATATTAGAAGAGAATGACCCTAAAAAAGGTACAGGTAAAAAACCAAAAGGATCAAGTCGTAGATTATACACAGATGAAGATCCAAAAGATACAGTAGGAGTTAAATTTAGTTCAAGACAAGATATAGTAGATACTTTAAATAAAAAATCATTTAAAGCTAAATCACATGCTAGACAATCTCAAATTATAAATTTAATACACCAAAGAACTAGAGCTGCATACAATAGAGCAAAAGATTCTAAAGTTAAAAAAAGATTAAAAACAGCCTTAGATTATATTACTAAACGTAAAGAAGCATCTAAGAAAAAAACACAAAGATTGAAAAAAGAAAATAAATATTTAAATGAAGCACGTTTTAAAAATTTATTAACTGAACAATGGCAAGATCATAAAGCTCATGTTATAAATCATTTTACAGACTATGCTACAAATTATCTATCTATTGATAGACCTAAAATAAAAATAATTACTGACCCCCAGTATACCCAAATGCATCATAGTTTTGGTGGTTATATGCCTTCAACTAGTAATATTTCAGTTGTTGTACATAATAGAAATATGGCAGATATTTTACGTACATTAGCACATGAATTAGTTCACCATATGCAAAATCTAGATGATAGATTGACAGATAACTCTGGAGATGATGGATCGCCCGAAGAAAATGAAGCAAATGCTTTAGCAGCTGTTATTATGAGACAATATGGTAGAGAAAATTCACACATATATGAGTAATATTAAAGGTAATTTATTAGATCTTTTAAAAGAAGATATTGAAGATGCATATCAAATATATGTTGATATGGATGGTGTTTTAACTGATTTTGAAAGACGTTTTGAACAATTTGCCGGGGTTACTCCAAATGAATTTATTGATCAAAAAACTATAGAATTTGGTAAGAAAAAAGCAGAAGAACAATTTTGGGATTTAATTGATAAACAAATAGGAGTTAGATTTTGGGTAGGTATGCCTTGGATGCCTCAAGGAGAAAAACTTTGGAAATATATAAAAAAATTCAAACCAATTATTTTATCTTCTCCTTCAAGAGATGAATCATCTCGTATAGGAAAAGGTTTATGGGTAAAAAGAAATATTCCTGGTACACCTTTAAAATTAGCATATAAAGCAGATGGAAAAGCAAGATACGCTTCACCAACAAGTATATTAATAGATGATAGAGATGATAATATAGAAAGATGGAAATCATCAGGAGGTATAGGTATTAAGTTTATTTCTGCTGATCAAGTTATAAATGATTTAGAAAAAATAGGTTTATGAGTACACAATTAAAAAAAGAATTTTCACCTGAAGATTTACAAAGAGCTAGAAATATAATTACGGGACAAACTGGTAATCGTACCAAAGTCCAATCAGGTTATGAAAAAAAACAAATTGAACATAAAGAAGGTGATGTATGGGAAGAAAATGGTAAAAAATGGACAATTAAAGATGGTTTAAAACAAACTGTTACTAAACAAGATAAATTAAGAGAATTAGTTAAAATGCCTTTAGTTTGTCCTGAATGTAATAAACCAATGAAAGCAGATGAAAAGAATAAAAAAATGTGGAAAATCCATAATAAATGTTTTCAATGTGTTATTTACTATGAAACAAGTTTAAGACCTGGATCAGAAGAAAAATTTTTTAAATACTCTAGAGATCTTATGAATCAGAATAAAAATACCCATATGGATGAGTTAGATCAGGCAATAGATGCTTGGGCAAATGAGAAAGAAGAAACATTCATTTCTGAAGATGGACATATGGAAAATTGGGTAGGTGGAAGTGTAGATCCTGAAGTAATTAAAAAATTAAAGAATCACATTAAAAAATCAAAAGAAACCACGTTATGATATTTTTATATATTTATAATAGACTAATTTAATTAATTATGAAACACAAAGACCTAAAACACTTTATTAAAGAATCAATAACAGATTGGCTAGAGGAGCGTAAAAGCAAAGACGAATCAGTAATGTCTCAAAACAAAGATAATAATCTTTTTGATTCGGATCCAATTAAAGAAGAAAAACCGTCTATTATAGATCAAATTGGCGAAATGTATTATGTTTCTAAACCATCTAAAAAATCAACTATGGAAGAATTAGTTGGTAAAGGTGATGTATTTGAATTTGCCTCTTTGGGTTTAACTAAAGAAGATATACATGGTATTTTCAAATCAGAAAATAAAGCTAACGCAGTAGCTAAAAAACTTATTAGAGAAAGAGACCTTAAATTAAAGGAAACTTATAATAAAGGTAAAGCTAAACTTAAAGAAATGGAATCTCAAATTGACGAAATTAAAGGTCAAATTGAAAAAAACATGTCTGAAGCAGTATCTAATCCTGATATGAGAGAATCATTAAATGCTGAATCTGATAATTTATATGAAAAATTATCTAAAGTAGAAGGAATGATTGAAAAGTTACGTGAGGTATTAGAACAAGAAAGTTTAAGATTTGAAAAGAAAGGTAAAGATCACGATGGAGATGGTGATATTGATTCTGATGATTATTTAGCTGCTAGAGACAAAGCAATAAAAGCAAATAAGAAAAAATAGTGGATAAATTAAAGCTTCGATATTTAATTAGAGAAGCTATAGAAAATATTGCTAATCTATCAAGTAAATTTTCTGTAGGGGATAAAGTAACTACAGTTGATGGCGATACAGCTATGGTTACAATGGCTGAGCATCCTTTTTATACCGTTGAATTAGAAGCAACAGGTACTACTAAATCATTTAGTTTTTCAGATTTAGCCCCGTATGAAGAAAAAATAATAGCTAAAACCTCAGAAGGTATTTCTCTACAAGAAGGAGTTGATGCTTCTCCTGGTTTATTATTTCACCAAGAACATAAAATTAACCTTTCAGAGTGCGTTTATAGAATTGGTTCAAATTCTTATGTTGAGTTTTTTGCTGAAGCAAGAAAATTATTTAATAAAGGTAATTTAATTTTAAATGAAAGTGATCAATATTGGATTAAAAATACTGATATTGGTGAATATGGTGATATTGACGGTAAACCAGTTCCTTTAGATATTCCTTTTATTAATGAAGCTGAATTTAGAGGAAAAGATGTTAAATTAAATAAACCTAAAAGAGGTGGTTCTAAAGCATATTATGTTTATGTAAAAAATCCTAAAACGGGTAGAGTTAAAAAAGTTTCATTCGGGTCGGGTGGTTTAAGAGCTAAAATTAATAACCCAAAAGCACGTAGAGCATTTGCTGCTCGTCATAACTGTAAAAATAAAAAAGACAGAACTAAAGCTGGTTACTGGTCTTGTAATTTACCACGTTATGCTAAATCATTAGGTTTAGGTGCTAATAAAAATACATTTTGGTAAAATGGCTGCTTATACAGATTATATTTATAAAGGATACCACGTAAGACATTTTTCAGAAGATATTGAAATCGATGAATTAGTATGGCACCGTGATAGAAAAGATAGAGACATTACCCCTATAGGAAAAACAGATTGGCAAATCCAATTTGATGATGAATTACCTCAACCCATAGATGATTGTATATTCATCCCAGAGGGACAATGGCATAGAGTAATAAAAGGTAGTGGATGTTTAAAAATATTAATTAACGAGCATGCTTAGTTTTTTATATATATCAGTAATAGTAGGTGTTGCTATTGGTTTATTAGTTATTTCATTAAAAAATAAATCCAAAGCTACATGCTGCGGAAGTAATTGTGATTGTCATGAGAATAAAACAAATTAAAAATATAATTGAACAAGATGATTCTATTAAGTACGCTATAGCTACTAATCTGGCTAAATATGGGCGTCCTGATTCTAGACCTGGAGATAAAAAATCTAAATTAACTAAAGGTTTAGAAAAGAAAAGAGAAAAACATGTATTAGATTTAAAAAAATCAATGGACGAAAATCAAGAAGCAGAAAAAGCAATTAGAGATACTTTATCTAAAGAAGGAGGAGCAGCTGGATTAAAACCATTAGTTAAAGCTGTAAAGAAATTTGGAATCAATAAAGAAGAATTAGTTAAACTACTTAAAAAAATAACTAAAGTTAAAAAACATAGAGATGGAGATTATATTTTAACTCCAATATCAGAAGATGATTCATTCCCAGGTGAATCACCAAGTAGGGGATATATGGAAGCTAGAAAATTAATTGATAGATTAAGAGCAACTACTTTTAGAAAATTTAATGATGATGAATTATATGATTTTAGAAAAACTATAGCTACCGCATTTGATATGTCATTAAGAGAAAGAAAAGTTAGCGATGGAGGACATAGTGGTGGTGCACCAATTGATTTATCTGAAGATAAAGCAGAAAAAATGGCTGCTTTAATTAAACAAAGAGATGCTTTAATAAAAAAACATTCTGACGCTGGAGAAATGTTTAGTGATAAAGTTTATGATCTTGATAGTCAAATTCAAAAAATAGCAAAATCCGAACATTTAACTGAAGATATAAAAGATGATCTTAATAAGATAGCTAATTCACTTAAATCAAAATTTGATGATTTAAGATTTATTGTTGATTATAACAAATACAACCCAGAAAGAAGCAAAATTAATGTATATGGTTCTCAACGAGATTTGTTTTATTTTGGTAATGAACTTCATGGTAAAGAATTTGGTGAATATGAAGTATTTCATATAGATGATGATGATCAAGGAGAAATAGTTCGTATTGTTAGATCTGACCAAATAATGAGATCAAGTGGACCTGTTTTCCCAGAAAATATGGAAGAAAAAAATAATCCTTCAATGGGTATTGTTAGAAAAAAGTTAGGTAAAGCTCCAAAAGCTGAAAAAGTTGCTTCTAAAAAGAAAATGAAATTACCTACAGGTTTAATTAATTACATGAATTATACTATAGGTGAAGGTCATGGTTTAGATCAGGGTGATGTTGATAAGATAAAAACACTTGCTAAAGCACTTAGAGATGGTGGTGATCTTTCTCAAGATGTAGGTCTTAGAAAAGATGCTATAAGAATTCTTAACTTTTTAATTAAATCTAATATTGTACAAGATAAGACAAAAGATTTATCTAAAGGCAAAGTAGATGAAAAAAAGAAAAAAAAAGATGACCGTTGTACAAGAATAGCAAAACGCAAATACGACACTTGGCCATCTGCTTATGCTAGTGGAGCCGTAGTTCGCTGTAGAAAAGGTGAAATATGGAAAAACGAGAAATAACAAAAATATTAACTGAATCATTACGTGATTGGTTTAAAAAAGAAGATTGGGTAAGAATAGATTCTGCGGGCAATATAGCAGGTCCATGTGGTACTTCTAAAAATAAAAAAAATCCCGATAGATGTCTTCCTAGAAAAAAAGCTCAATCTTTAACTAAGGCACAAAGAAAAGCAACTGCTGCTAAAAAGAAAAAAGCAGGTGCTAAGGGTAAACAAGTTGTACCCAATACTAAAAAAGCCAAAGTTAAAAAATGAAACTTTTACTTAAATTACTTGGAAAACTGGAAGATTGGTTGTATAATTTATACGGTATGGATAATAAAAACCTAGGTAAAAAAAATAAATAATGAAAAAATTATTATTAACATTATCTTTTTTTATAGCATCTTGTGCTTCTCTTCAAATATCTACATTACATTATGATCCAATTTATGGACCTGATAATAATGAAATTAAAGTAGATGTATTAACTACTGATTGGGATGTATTTAGAAAATTTGAAATCGATTCTGATTTCAGATATGATTATGCTTGGTTTGCATCAAATCAATCTTATAGTTGGTATCTTTCTAATCGCTATTTTAATAGATGGTCATTATATAGTCCTTTTACTACATGGGATTTTTACATGAATAGACATTTATTTTGGAATGATTGGGCATTTAATTTTAATTATTCTTATAATTACCATTGGGGAAGAATATTTCCAAGATGGGGAAGTTGGAATAATTCATATTGGGGAAGATGGAATGGTATATACGCCTATAATTTTAATTATAGACCATATTATGATCAATTTAGAATTTACAACAATAATAGAAGAGCTAGAAATATTTCCTATAGTGCTACACCAAGAGGTTCTAATATTAGAGCTAATCAACCTCGTAGATTATTAACTACTACTAAAGAAAATAATAATAGTGTTGATAATGTTGTTAGAACATTAAGAAGAAACGGATTTCAAGTTAGATACAATCAGGGTAGAAATAACTCTATACCTATTAATAATAATGTAAGAATTCATTCAAATACCGTAGGTAATACCCTAACAAGAGATTATGTTGCGCCACGCAATAATACACCTATTAGAAATTATTCAACAAGAAGTTCATCTCCTTCTAGAAATTCATCATCAATTAGAAGTTCATCTTCATCCTCATCAAGAGGATCATCAAACTCATCAGGTGGAAGCCGAGGTTGTGCAAAATGTTAAGGTAAATAAAATAATTAATATTTATATATATAAAAATCATAATTATGGACAAATTTAATTTAAAGGAATTCATCGTTGAAAATAGGTTAGGACCTATCTCTAAACTTAAAGAAGAGGATGTAGACGAAGGATTAGAAAAAGGGTACTTCAAAAAGAAATTTAATATTGGAGAACAAAAGCAAAGAGCAATGGAAGCTATTGGTAAAAGAATGGCTGAAGGTTCTTATCCTTTTGAAAAATGCCTTAGAGACCAAGAAGACAGATACGGTGACGAAGAAACTGCAAAAAGAGTTTGCGGTGCTATTAGAGCTGCTTATGGCGAGTAAAGGCGAAGTATTAGGTCTGTTAGAACAAGAAGTAGAGGATTTTATTCAAACACAAGCCGAAAAGATTGTCAGTTTTGAAGATGATCCTATGGCTTACATTCTCAATAAGTATCCTTCACTTAATGATACTTTAACAGATTTAATGACTAAACATTTTGGAGATTATGTTATGGGAATCTATGTTATGGCTCCCAAACCAACTACTTTTAAAATATTACTCCACAATGGCCAGTTTTATTATTTAACTTACGCAAAAGAATCTTACATAGCTAAGATCCAAGGTAAAAAATATTATTTATTAGATTTAGGAGCTGAAGAATATGCTATAAAAGCTATTGCAGATTTACTTACTATGGGTAAACCTCCTGGAGCTAAAGGTCCAGATGATCAAGAAGACAATGTTACAATAACAGATACTGAAACTGAAGTTGATATTAAAGATGAAGAAGGTGAAGAAGAATTATCTGAAGCAAAAGAAAAAGATCCAGAAACAGATGATTATGGTCGTCCTTTTGTAGATCCTAAGGGTTCAAGAACATATATGGATCCAGATGAAATGACACCGTATGCTAGGTTTAAGAAAATGATGGGGGAGAAAAAAATTAAGATTGTTAAAGAAGTTAAGGAGGCAAAAAAAAACTTACCTAAATTTAGAATTATAAAAGAAAACGATGCTGAAAAAGGCATTGAAATTTTAAAAAAAGAATTAAATTTAACTGATAATGATTTTAAAAAAATTAATAGCAAATCAGTTAAAATATTAGTTCCAAGACCTGAAAGAAAGGCTTATGCTAACAGGATAGATCAAATTGAGGATTTTACTTATGATGTTAATATGCCCGGTTCTTCTATCGGGGGAATTAAATATAAAGATAATATTAAATTTTCATTAAAACCTGTTGGGGCACAAGGCAGAGCGTCTGCTGGTACTGAGAATGAAGATGTATTAGTAAATGAAGTTAAAAAATATTTAGCTGAAGGTGCTAAAAATATTATTTTTAAAGGTACTAACCAAGATTATACCACAAAAAACATAAAAGAAATTAAAGATGTAGGTTATGATACTGCTTCAGGTAAAAAAGCAGATGTAATATTAATTGGAGATAAAAATTACCCTATATCAATAAAACAAGATAATGCTGGTTTTTGGGAAAGTTCAGATACTAGATATAAAGAACTAGTTTTAAAACTTTCAGAAAAAATTAAAAAGAGAGATTTTGCTCCTGAACTAACATATATACCTTTTAAAGATGAAGATGGTAATATAAGGACGGGTATTAACCAAATGTGGAATGAAAAAGAAAATAAAAAAGTTACAGGAATAATAATAACAGATCTACCAGATAACGAAGAAAATTCAATTATTTTTGGTTCGGATAATGCTGTAATAATATATAAAACTTATACTCCCCAAGATTTTGAATTAAAAGGAGAAAATTTATTTGTATCTGTAAATAAAATATTAACGGATTTAAAACAGATAGAAGAATTTGATTTAGAACCTGTTGTAAATATTAGAAAAGATGTTACTAGAAGAGCTACAGGAGGAATTAGAGCTACAGTACAACCAAAAAATAGAATTTATAGAGATAATAAATTAATAGGAGACAAAATAGAATTATCATATAATGAAGTAATGAAATAATAATATTTATAATATATAAAATAAAATGCAAAATTTTAATATAAAAAAATATTTAACAGAAAGTAATTGGTCAGGATTACTAAAAGAAGATGATACAACCTATGCTCTTCATATTACTACTGTCGAATATGATAATGGAGAAATGGGTTATATGTACGAGGTAGTAGACCTTGATACAGAAGAAGAAATTGGAAGTGAATTTGGTTTTGAACCATTATATTTTTTAGGAAGTGGTGATGAAAGCGATAAACAAATATTTAAAAATAAAGATTTTAATTCTATAAAAACTTATGGAATGTATCAAGATGAAGTAGTAAATAGAGAACAATCTTTAGAAATATATAAAGGATTAATTAATGGTGAAGATTTTTATGGTAAACTATCATTTGATCCAAGAGAATTAGCCCCATTTAAATAAAAATAAAAAATTTATAGACAGATTCATAGCCTGTCGCGATTAACAAAATATAGGAGCTGTGGCCCAATCAATTGGAGCCGCAACTTTTTTTTCGTATATTAACATATAAAACTGTAGTAAATGAATATAGTATTAATTGGAGCAGGAGTAGCAAATGTAAATGCTGCAACTAAATTAATTGATAACAACTTTAAGGGTAAAATTACCATAATGGATATGGGTAAAAATCCATATGAAAGAAAATATTCCGAAGTAATGGAAGGTTTTTTAGGAGCAGGTGGTTGGTCCGATGGTAAATTAACATACCACACTTCTATTGGTGGTCAATTATCAAAATACACTGGTGATGATAAAGCAATGGAATTAATGGATCAAGTAATAGAAAACTTTAAACGTTTCCACCCTAAACCAGAAGCAGTACAATGTTCTAACCCAATAGAAGAACCAGATTTTATTAAACCATATTTTGGTTTACGTTTATTTCCAGTATGGCACGTAGGTACAGATTATTTACATGAAATAGGTAAAAATTGGTATGATTTCTTAGTTGATAATGGTGTAGTATTTAGATGGGAAACTAAAGTATCTGATATAGATTTTGATAAACAAGAACTTACGTTTACTTGTCCTAGATACACTAATAGAATTAAAAAATATGATAAACTTATATTTGGTGTAGGTAAATCAGGTATTGATTTTGGTAAACAATTAGCAGAAAAATATGAATTACCTACAGAACCTAAATCTGTTCAAATAGGTGTTAGATTTGAAGCACCACAAAAACACTTTCAAAAATTAATTGATGTATCTTATGACTTTAAATTATACAGAAAATTTGAAGATAAAGGAGTATCTCTACGTTCATTCTGTACTAATAATAATGCTGCATATGTTGCCGTAGAAGAAACTTATGGTGATCACAGTTACAATGGCCATGCCAAAAAAGATGAATCATTTAGAAATGATATGACTAATTTTGGTATTTTAATGGAAATAAAAGGAATTGAAAAACCATTTAATTGGTCAAGAAATGTAGTACAATCTATAAATAGAGATGGTACTGGATTATATTATAGTCCTTCTCGTAAACCATCAACTACATCCGAAGGTATAGAAGTATCTGCTACTACTATTAATAGTGAAGAATTATTTATAGTAAGAAAACAATTTGGAGGATACTTTAAATACATTGATGATTTTATTAATGATATGAAAAAAGTATTTCCTACCCTAAATAACGATTGGGGCATCTATATACCAGAGGTTAAATATTTATCACCGGAACCATTAGTCAATTATAATAATTTAAGTTTAACTAAATATGAAAACGTCCATTTTGTCGGAGATGCCCTCAGTGCTAGAGGAATTACAGTCAGTGGAGCACAAGGGATCTACGTTGCCGAAAACATTATCGTCTAATGAACTAGATGAAATGGTAATTGCTATTGATGGTTACTTTTTCTTTAATTATGACGATATGTCGTTTTTCGACAAACAAAAACAACCCGAAATAAAATTACTATTAGATTTAAGGAGTGAGGTTTTATCAAAATATAATGATATAACTAAACTTGATTAAATGAATGAGAATATTATTCATGTATTAATAGCTCTAATCTCAGCTCTTGGTAGTGTTGGGGCATGGAGATTTTATGAATTAAGATTAAAATATAAATCTGATAAAGAATTAAGCCCTCAACAAGCTAATGAAAATTTTATAAAAGATTTACAAGCTAGAGTTGCTAAATTAGAAGCTTTATTAATTGAATCTTCTGAAGAAAAAGATAGATTAAGAGAAGATATTATTGAATTAACTTCCGAAGTTGCTACATTAAAGCAAAAAAGTAAGTATTTAGATAAAGAAAACACTTATTTAAAAGGTCAAAGAAAAGCGCGAAAAAAGTAGGATATTGCAAAGAAAGTTCGTATATTTACGCCTAATTTTAAACGTTATATTATATGAAGAAGCCTAAAGAAGACTATTCAACAAGAACTATTAAAACTCCCGATGGTCTTAAAATTACATTTTTTGATAATAAATTCCATAATTGGGATGGACCTGCTATAAGATACCCCTCTTATATGAAACAAAAACCTGAATACTATCTATATGGTTTTAGAAAAACCAGAGACGAGTGGATGGAACTTAGAAAAGATAGAAATGGTGTCCCACCAGATAAAAATCCACAAGTACAATCTAGATTTTAATGAAAAAAGCAATTATAGTGAGTGGGTATTTTAACCCACTCCATAAAGGTCATTTAGAATTATTTCAAGAAGCAAAAGAAAGAAGTGATATGCTTATGGTAATTGTAAATTCTGATTTACAAAGAGAACTAAAAGGTTCTAAAGAATTTATGCTTGAAGATGAAAGATTTCAAATTATTTCTTCAATTAAATATGTTGATTTTGCTATGATTTCTATAGATAAAGATCAAACCCAAATTGAATCTATAAAGGATATATATAGAATATATAATAAAACACACCATCTAGCATTTGCTAATGGAGGTGATCAAAATAATAATACTATACCAGAAGCTGGGATATGTAAAAAATTAGGTGTATATTTAATAGATGGGTTAGGTGACAAAATTCAATCAAGTAGTTGGTTATTAAATAAATAAAATATGAAAATAGGTTTATGTGGTACAATGAGTGTAGGTAAAACTACATTAGTAAATGAATTACAAAAATTAAAACAATTTAGAGGTTATAAATTTGCTACTGAACGTAGTGGATATTTAAGTAATTTAGGTATTCCTTTAAATACAGATTCTACTTTAAAAGGACAAACTATATTTTTAGCTGAAAGAGTTTCTGAATTATTAGAAGAAAAAATTATAACTGATAGAACCGTATTAGATGTTATGGCATTTACAGCATGTTCAGATACAATGGATTTTAAAGATAAAGAATATTTTGAAGATTTTGCTAGGGTATTTGTAGGTGATTATGATTATATTTTTTATATTTCACCCGAAGGTACTGTAATGGAGGATAATGGGGTTAGAGAAACTAATTTAGAATACAGAGATATAATTGATAAATCTGTTAGAAAAATGTTAAACACGTATGGTCATAGATGCAAAAACATAGATATTTTAAAAGGAAGTACTTCAGAACGAATAGAACAGATATTAGATGCTATAAAATTTTAAATATTTATAGCAAATAATAATCATGGAAGATACATTTAATTTAAAACAGTGGAAATCTGATATTACTCTTAATGAAGATTTAGGTGATCAATTAAAACAATCATCTATGAATGATATATTCCAAGGAGTTAGAAATTTAGCTCACGTAACTGAAACAGATGCTGTTGAAGCTGCTATAACAGCTATAACAGCAATTGGTGTTGAATTTGGAGTTGATGCTAGATTAAGTGAAGATATTGATGATGACACTGCAGAAAAAGCTCCTGTTGGGGATAAAGCACTAAATAAAAAGTTAAGTAAAGCTGATAGAATAATTAAAGATTATCAAAGAATTCAAAAACAAATGCAAACACATCTTGCAATGTATAAAGATTCTGAATCGGAAGAAAATAAACAGTTAGCATTAAATATGCTTAAAAAACAAACCCCTGAATTTAGGGCAGCTAAAAAAGCATACGAAAAAATAAAAGGTGTTAAACTCTAAGGAAAGAATATTATATATATTAAGTCTTGTTTTTCTTGCTTCAATATTAGGATATGTTTTATTTGCAGGAGATGAAGATTATGTTCAGGACTATAATTCTCAAATTAATAATTTAGAAAACAAAATAGATTCTTTACATGGAATAAATTCAACATTAAATACAAAAATTAAAGGGTTGAATGATCAAATTTCTAGTCTTGATAATGAATTAATTTTACAAGATAATAAGATTTTTAAATTAAAAAAAGAAGTAAATGAAAAAATTAATGACGTTGATTTTCTTAATGATGATGAGCTGGAGCAGTTTTTCACAAATCGCTACAGACAGTACCTCGATTCAATTAGAAAAGCAGATAGCGAAACTCATTATTAAAGATCTTCTTTTAGGGGATAGTTATAAAGAAGAATTAATATTAACTGATACCAAAATTGGTATTTTAGAACAAAAATTAGTTTTAAAAGATAGTATTATTTTTAATTTAGAATCAAAATCAAATAATTTTGAATCTATTTTACTTACCAAACAAAATCAATTAAATTTATCTCAAGAACTTTCCAAAAAACTTCAAACTGATTTAAAAAAGCAAAAAGCTAAAACTAAATTATTTGGGGGCGCAGGAATTATACTAGCTGCCGGTGCCGTAATTATATTAAAATAATATGGCTGAGAATTTAAAAGCAATAATAAAAGACGAATTTATAAAATGTGCTAAAGACCCAGTATATTTTATGAAAAAATATTATATGATTCAAAATCCTAAAAAGGGTAGAATCAAATTTAATTTATATCCATTCCAAGAAAAAGTATTAAAACATTTTACTGATGAAGAATATCTTATTATTAATAAGTCTCGACAATTAGGTATATCTACTTTATGTTCTGCTTTTTCTTTATGGACGATGTTATTCCAAAAAGATAAAAATATACTTTGTATAGCTACAAAACAAGAAACAGCTAAAAATATGGTAACTAAAGTAAGGTTTGCTTATGACCAGTTACCAAAATGGTTACGAATCAGAACAGTTGAACATAATAAATTATCATTACGATTAGCAAATGGATCCCAGATTAAAGCAACTTCAGCAAGTTCAGATGCTGGTAGATCAGAAGCAGTATCTTTACTATTAATAGATGAGGCTGCATTTATAGATGGAATTGATGAGATATTTGCTTCCTCACAACAAACACTAGCTACTGGAGGTAGATGTATAGCTTTATCTACACCTTATGGTACAGGTAATTGGTTTCATTCTACTTGGTCCAAAGCAGAAGCAAGAGAAAATACATTTTTACCTATTAGATTACCTTGGACAGTACACCCAGAACGTAATCAAGATTGGAGAGATGAACAAGATGTTATATTAGGTAATAGAATGGCAGCCCAAGAATGTGACTGTGATTTTAGCACCTCAGGTGATACTGTTGTAGAACCAGATGTATTAAATTTTTATGAAAGTACTTTTCTTCAAGAACCAGTTGAACGTAGGGGAGCGGATGGAAGTTTATGGGTTTGGGAAATACCTGATTATTCAAAATCATATGTAGTAGTAGCTGATGTTGCACGTGGAGATGGAAATGATTATTCTGCTTTTCATGTATTAGATATAGAATCAGCAACACAAGTAGCCGAATTTAAAGCCCAAATTGGTACTAAAGATTATGGAAATGTATTATTTTCTATAGCTACTGAATACAATGATGCATTGTTAGTAGTTGAAAATGCTAATATTGGGTGGGCAGTAATACAACAATTTATATTATTCTCCAAAAATGGATGTAGCAATGTCTAATGCTGATCAATATTTACACAAATATGAAAATGGGCAAGGTATGGTTCCTGGCTTTACTACATCAATGAGGACAAGACCACTTGTCATCTCCAAAATGGTTTCGTACCTTCACGAAAAATCAGTGACAGTTCGTTCAAAACGACTGTTAGAAGAATTAAGAACATTTGTTTGGAAACATGGGAAAGCACAAGCATTACCTGGTTATAACGATGATTTAACTATGGCATTTGGTATAGGAGTATTTTTAAGAGACACAGCTTTACATTTCCAACAACAAGGTATAGATATGGCACGAGCAGCATTAGGAGGAATACATTCAACAAATCATCTCGCACCAAATATCTATTCAGGAAATAACCAGTTAAAAAACCCTTATGAAATGGAAAATCCACATGGTAACAAAGAGGATATTTCTTGGTTATTGGGGTAATTAATATTTATCATATATACACAAAATGGCAGATACATCATTATTTAGTAGATTAAGAAGATTATTCTCTACCGACGTAGTAATTAGAAACGTAGGAGGAAACCAATTAAAAGTAATAGATTCTGAACAAATACAATCATTAGGACAATTACAAACAAATTCATTATACGACAGATTTAATAAGTTATATAGTACTACAGGTGGCTTGAATTATAATATGATGATGCAAGTCAATTATCCATCTACTAGAATTCAACTATATACTGATTATGAAGCTATGGATACTGATTCTATTGTTGCTTCAACTTTAGATATTGTGTCTGATGAATCTACTTTAAGAAATGATATGAACGAAGTATTACAAATTCGTTCTGCTGATGAAACAATACAAAAAATATTATATAATTTATTTTATGATGTATTAAACATTGAATTTAATTTATGGTCATGGACTAGAAATATGTTAAAGTATGGAGATTTTTATTTAAAATTAGAAATTTCTGAAAAATTTGGTGTATATAATGTTGTTCCATTTTCTTCATATACAATAATAAGAGTAGAAGGATCAGACCCAGCTAATCCAGCTGATGTTAAATTTAAATATGATCCAAGTTATTCAGTTTCTGAAAATCCATTAGGTTTCCAAGTTTTATCTCCTGGTATGGGTGTTAATACCGGTGATGAAGTAATATTTGATAATTACGAAATGGCTCATTTTAGATTATTATCAGATTTCAACTATTTACCTTATGGTAGATCATATCTAGAACCAGCTCGTAAAATATGGAAACAAATGACATTAATGGAAGACGCAATGTTAATCCATAGAATAGTTAGAGCCCCAGAAAAAAGAACATTCTTTGTAAATGTTGGTAATATACCACCTGCTGAAGTAGAAGGATATATGCAAAGAATGATTAATAAAATGAAAAAAACACCTTATGTTGATCCACAAACAGGTGAATACAATTTAAAATTCAATATGCAGAACATCTTAGAAGACTTCTATATTCCAGTTAGAGGTGGAGATGCAACAACAAGAATAGAAACAACAAAAGGTTTAGATTATGCTGCAATTGAAGATGTAACATATTTAAGAGATAAATTATTTGCTGCTTTAAAAGTTCCAAAAGCTTATTTAGGATACGAAGGTGATGTAGAAGGTAAAGCAACGTTAGCTGCTGAAGATATTAGATTTGCTCGTACAGTAGAACGTATACAGAAAATAATGTTATCTGAATTAACAAAAATAGCATTAGTACACCTATATGCACAAGGGTACGATGGTGGTTCATTAACTAATTTTGAACTTTCATTAACTACCCCATCTATCATATATGATCAAGAGAGAATAGCATTGATGAAAGAAAAAGTAGAATTAGCTGGAAATATGATAGAACAAAAATTAATGCCTACTGATTGGATTTACGATAATATTTTCCACTTTAGTGAAGATCAATATCAAGAATATAGAGATTTAATTATTGAAGATCAAAAACGAAGATTTAGAGAAAATCAAATTGAAACAGAAGGAAATGATCCTGCTGAATCTGGTGAAGCTTATGGTACACCACATTCATTAGCTTCATTATATGGCGCAGGAAGATACCCAGGAAGTAAAGGTGTTCCATCAGGTTATGCTGTTACTGATAAAAATTATCCTGAAACTGTATTAGATCAAGGAAGACCTGTTGAAGGTCCATCAGATTATGGATCACAAGATAGTAATTTTGGTAAAGATCCAACAGGTGCACGTAGAATGACATCATCCGATCAAGCAGAAGATAGACCTGGACTAAATGAATCAAATAAAAAACCAGATAATCTTTCTACACGAGCTATATTCGCTCAAAATGAAAATGCTTTAAAGAAAATGTTCCCCAAATCAAAAGTATCTTTATTTGAAAAAGAGAATCTATTAGATGAAGATCAAATACGTGAAGAAATAGAATAATTACAATATTTATAGCCAGTAGCGCACTACTTATGAAGATAAAACATAACAAGTATAAAAATACCGGCGTTCTTTTTGAACTGTTAGTTAGAAAGATTACATCGGATACTATGTCTAATAGTAATTCAAAGGCAGCAAGTTTAGTGAAAAAATATTTTACTAAAAGTGAACTAGCTAACGAAAATAAATTATACCAAACACTTAACAGATCAATTTCTCTATCAGAAGGTAAAGCCGAATCGGTATTATCTACTATACTTGATTTGTCTAGAAAATTAGATAGAGATAAACTTTCAAAGGAAAAATATAATCTAATTAAAGAAATTAAAAATAATTTTGATATTAGTGATTTTTTCGGGGCTAAAATTAAAAATTATAAACTTTTAGCTTCAACTTATATATTGTTTGAATCTGTTAACAATACAAAATTTGGGAATCCAGAATCTATTATAACATCTAAAATCACAATTTTAGAACATATTACTTCAAACCCAGATTCTAAATTATCTTTATCTCCTTTAGTTGAAGAATTAACTCAAATGGATAAAGGTACGCGTTCTTTAGCATATAAAATAATGTTAGAAAAATATAATACAAAATTTGATAAATTAACTAAAGATCAAAAAGAAGTATTAAAAGAATACATTAATAGTGCTACGGATGCTCCCAAATTAAAAAAATTTTTAAATAATAAATTTACTATTATTTCTAAAGTTTTAAATGAAAACATTAATAAAATAAAGAATCCTGCTCTCAAAATAAAAATCCAAGAAGTTATAAACTTAATTAATCCTATATTAAAAACTAGGAAATTAAAAGATGACCATTTAGTTGCTTTATTGCAATATCTTGAACTTTCTAAGGAAATAGAGACGGCATGAAAAAACTAAAAGTTAAAGGATTAAAAAAAGAAATGAGCACTACTGGTACTGGTGCTTCCTTTGCACCGGGTATAGGTGGACAATATGCCACTTCAAAAGCATTTAAAAAGAAAAGAAATGAAGATTGGTCTAAATTAAGACAAGGCCAACTTGGTTTAGCTAAAACACCTGATGTTAAAAAACAAATAAAAGTTTCTGAACCTTTTCTTACACCAAGTCCATCAATTCCAAATCGTAAATCTAAAGCAATCGATTATGTTCAACTATGGGGTGAAGCAAAAGAACATTATCAAAAATATTTAAAATATAATCCTATAAAAGATATGACTGATAGCCAAGCATGGGCAGGTGATAATACTGGGATTGATATGGATTCATTAGATGCGGCTAATGTTTTAGAATTAGCTAAATTTGCTGATAAAAAAAATAAACTTAAAATAGGAGATGTTGATGTTAAAGATGGAGTAAAATATACTGTTTCTGATATAGATAAAACTACAGGAGCAATTCAATGGAAAGTTGATTATATTCCTAATTTTGAAAAAGTATTTAATGAATTTAAAGAATTAAGATCTTTTTTAAATACTTTAGCTAAAAAAACAGATGATGAAAAAATTGATAGTATTAATGATGATATAAGAACTCTATTTAATAGATATAGAACTCATGTTAGAAACGAATATCCAGATGCTTATAAAAGAGTATTTAATGAAAATATAACTAATGAAAATCTTGACAAAGTAGCAGGTGGTATTCCTTATAAAATTGAAAATGGAAATGCTATTATTTCTATGCCTTTACCTGATGATACTAAAGAACGTATTATTAAAAGAGCTAAAGCAAATGGATATTTAGCTAAACCTAATATGGGTGGTGGTGTTACTATTTTTAAAGAATCTCAATTAAATGAAGAATTAGGAGTAGCAAAAAGAAAACTACAATATATGCTTTCAGAACTGGGTAATGATTTTATAATAGATGCAATTATGAGAATTGAAGATGAAAACGTATTAGATATTTTAGTTGATGCTATAGAAAATCCTAGAACTTATAGATTAGAAGGAATAATTAATGAAGTAAGATATTCTAGATTTAAAAAAGAAGCTAAACTTCGTACCCCTACTGAACAAATACATAGAGCAGTTAAAGAAATTAGACAAAGAATGAATGAAATGTTAAAAATCGTTGGTCATACTGAAAGAATGAAAAGCGAATTAAAACAAAGTAATGAAGGTATGTCATATTTAAAACGTACTAGAAATGCACTTAGCAACATCTCAGAAAAATTAACTGAATTAAATAACCGAATAAAAGGATTAACTGAGTAGTGGCGCGAGGATTTATAGGTAGTTCTGCATATAATAAAAAACCAAAAGTAAAAAGACCAGGTGTTCATGCTAAAACTAAAACATCGAAATCAAAAAATAGTAGAAATTATACCAAAGCTTACAGAGGCCAAGGGAGATAAATATTTATATACATGGAATTAAAAGACTTACATAAGAAAATACAAGAAACATCGAATTATAATCCTATAGATCGAGAATCCATACAAGAATCTTATAAAGATGGCGTTGAAATTATCGCTAAACCTATTGATATGGTTAATCCATATGAATATCAAAGAGGAATGGAGGTAGAATTAAACATGGCTAATAATGCTGTAGGAGATTGGATGGAAGAAGAATTAAATACAGGTAATGTTAAAAAAGCTTCTAAAAAAGTATTAAAAAATCTTACAAAAGACCCACAATATTATCAAAAAATGGTAGGTTACCAAATGGAAGGTGACAGTATGTATGATATTGAAGTTAATAAAAAGTCAATTGAAGATTTAAAAAAAACAACAGGAAAAATTATAAAAGAAAATAAGTCTCCAAATTTCCTAAATGAAGACACATATACAATGTATGCTGACAAGTATGATGTAGATGGTAGTGGAGATGTAACTGAAGATAGTACTAATAAAATTGCTGAATTAGGTCAAACTCATGATTCTATTTATGAAAGATATGCTAAAAAATATGGTGTAGATGTAAATGAATTAAAAGATAGAGTAGAAGCTCGTAAATTAGAATTAGAAACTATTGAAGCTCCTGATGAAGAAGCAGCTCTTCGCCTCCAGAAAAAAGATCCAAAAGCTTATATTACAATAGCAGATAAAAACTGATCAATTAGGTAATGGCTAAATCATTATTAATAGAATATTCGGTATTCACTCCAAAAAAATCTCAAATAACCGAAGGAGTTACAGGGAGTAAAAATATGGTCGTTGAGGGCGTTGTTCAACGTGCTGAAGAATTTAACCATAATGGGAGAACTTACCCATATGAAGTTTTAAAAAAAGAAGTTGATAAATATATTGAAGGTCCTATTGCTGAAAATAGAGCATTAGGAGAATTAGATCACCCAGAATCAGCAGTAATTAACTTAAAAAATGCATCTCATAATATTAAACAATTATGGTGGGATGGAAATGATTTAATGGGTAAAATTGAAGTATTACCTACTCCTTCAGGAAATATATTAAGAGAGTTATTTAATAATGCTATTACAGTTGGTATATCTTCAAGAGGTATGGGTTCAGTTGAACCATTAGGTGAAGGTAGAGTAGAGGTACAAGATGATTTCGAACTTTTATGTTGGGATTTTGTATCAACTCCATCAACCCATGGTGCATTTGTTAAACCTATTGGCTTAAATGAAGGCTATACCCCAAAATCAAAATCAAAATACGATAGATTAAACGAAATTGTATCTGACATAATTTGCACTCAGTCAGGAATTTGTTGTCTCCGTTAAATCCTCCTCATTTTTCTTAATTTTTTATATATTTATCTACAGATAAGATAGATATTTCTAATAATATCTCCCTCAAGATATAAAACCCTATATTACTTCCCTAATAAGTAATCCAACCAAAAATTTTTTTTACAATGTCAAACACTAAGTTTTTCAACGATGCTGTTGCTGAAGCTAAGGAGATCCGTGAAACGGCTCTTGCAAACGCTAAGCTAGCATTGGAAGAAGCTTTCACTCCACAAATTCAATCAATGCTTGAGAAAAAACTTCAAGAAGAGAGCGAAGACCTGGATGAAGCTAAAGACAAAGACGAGAAAATGGACGAAGCAAAACACGATGCAGATGAAAAATCTGTAAAGGAAGATGCTCGTACTGACGCTGAGGAAGAAGGATACGAAGATGGTATCAAAGACGCCAAAGCGGACATCGAAAAGTCTCTGAAAAAAATCGACAAAAACCTTGATGAAGACGCTAGAACAGATGCGGAAGAAGAAGGCTATGAAGATGGAATTGAAGATGCTGAAAAAGATGTTAAAAAAGCACTGAAAGGTATTGACAAACATATGGACGAAGAGAAATCTAAGGACGATATGGATGAAGATGCTAGAACAGATGCGGAAGAGGAAGGTTATCTGGACGGTAAAAGAGATTCTTCCATCGGAAGTGTTACTCGAAAAATAGAAAAAGAGAAATACGAAGAAGGATCAATCGAAGAAATCGACCTAGATGAACTGCTTGCAGAACTAGAAGCTGCTGATCAAAAAGTAGCTGAAGCTCAAGTTCAAGAAGATACAGTAACAAACGAAGAATCTGAAGCTGAAAGAGCCGACGTAGACAAATATGAATACGAAAAAGGCAAAGAAGCTGGTAAAGCTGATGACGAAGATGAAGTCGGTGAAATTACTGTTGATGAACTAAGAGACATTATCCGTGACGTTATTACTGACGTAATGGGTGGTGATATGGAAGATGAAGGCGAAGAAGAAATTGAAATGACTTCTGATACAGAAGAAATCGAAATTTCCGAAAAGAAAAAAGATGAAATGGACGAAGCAAAAGATGATAAAGATGATATGAAAGAAGATAACTCTCAAGCTGAATTAAATGAAGCTATTGATGTTATCAAAACTTTAAAATCAGAGCTTAACGAAGTTAATCTTTTAAACGCTAAACTTCTATATGTAAACAAACTATTCCGCAATAAAACTCTAACTGAAGCACAAAAAGTCAAAGTAATAAATGCATTCGACCGTGCAGAATCAGTTAAAGAAGTAAAAAATATCTTCGAAACAATAAAAGATGCAATTACACCAGTAGCTAAAAAGCCAATCCAAGAAAACAGAGGATTTGCTTCTAAAGCAGCAGGAGTAGCACCTAAAGCTAAACAGCCTATTGTTGAAGGAGACAATTTTGTTGCTAGAATGCAAAAATTAGCTGGTATAATCAACTAATTTAATTATTAACACATTTAAAAAAATTAAAAAATGTCAAACGTAGTAAATCAACTATTAGAAACCGCTAATCCATACAAGTCAGTACAAAAAGATGCTGCTAAACTTGCTGGAAAGTGGAATAAGTCAGGATTGCTTGAAGGGATCAGTAACGATACTGATAAGTCTAACATGGCGATCATGCTTGAAAACCAAGCTAAACAACTTGTTGTTGAAGCTTCAACTACTGGTACTGGTGGATCTTGGACTGACGGAACAGGTGGACAATATGCTGCTGTAGCATTACCACTTGTACGTAAGGTATTTGGACAAATCGCTGCTAAAGAATTCGTTTCTGTACAGCCAATGTCTCTACCTGCAGGTCTAGTATTCTATCTAGATTTCCAGTATGGTGATACTAAAAAACCATTTACAAATGGACAATCACTTTATGGTGATATAACTGAAAACTTCGGTAACGCAGCTTCAGGTGGTCTATATGGTGCTGGAAGATATGGTTACTCAATGAACCAATTCTCAGCTTCAAATGGATTTGTAGTAAAATCAGGATCTTGGAAAGATGTAAATTTTGATTCAACATATTCAGCTTCGGCTGCTGCTGTTGTAGGTAATACTATTGCCGCAATTAAAACTATTACAGTTCAAACAGGATCTTTATTCTTAAATGATTCATTAACTGATATGGACGCAGTACAAGCATTTGTATTTGCTTCAGCTTCTGTTGATGGTGAAAAAGCAACAATTGCTGCTCAATTACCAGCATTTACAGTTGCTACTGAATCAGGTGGAGCTATTAAATTTGTATTTAGTGCATCTGCTGCTCACTTAGCTAATGGTACAGGTAGTGTATTCTACAGCCACAAAACATCTTTCAATTCAAGAGGTGACTTTGAGGCAGGTAGTGATAACGCTGTTCCTAACTCATTATCAAGTGAAAGTTGTGATTCTTGTGATAACCCTAATATCGTTATCCCAGATATCAATGTTCAGTTAAGATCAGAAACTATTTCTGCGAAAACTAGAAAACTAAAAGCTCAATGGACGCCAGAATTTTCTCAAGATTTAAATGCATTCCATAGTCTAGATGCTGAAGCTGAATTGACTTCAATTCTTTCAGAATACATCTCATTGGAAATTGATCTTGAAATTCTTTCAATGTTAATTGAAAACGCTCCTATACAAGAAGTATGGTCAGCTAAAGTTGGAGAACAAATTAATGCTGCTGGTACAGCATTCGACTCTAACACATCTGGTGTATACTATACTCAAATGAGCTGGTTCCAAACACTTGGAATTAAATTACAAAAAGTAAGTAATGAAATTCACGCTAGAACATTAAGAGGTGGAGCAAACTTTATGGTTGTTTCTCCAACTGTTGCTACAGTATTAGAATCTATTCCAGGATTCGCTGCTGATAGTGATGGAGATGTTGCAAAAGCTACTTACGCCTTTGGTGTACAGAAAGTTGGTGCATTAAATAGCAGATACAAAGTGTACAAAAATCCTTATATGACTGAAAATACAATCTTATTAGGATTTAGAGGAAACCAATTCCTAGAAAGTGGTGCAGTTTATGCTCCATATATTCCATTAATCATGACACCTCTAGTGTACGATCCTAATACCTTCACTCCAAGAAAAGGTATTATGACTAGATACGCTAAGAAAATGGTGAGACCTGAATTCTATGGAAAAGTACTTTGTGCTGACTTAAACGTAATATAATAACGTTTTAGTTAACACTAATACTTTTAATTAAGAAAACCCGTCTATTAAGGCGGGTTTTTTGTTTTTTATATATATTTATCGATGTAGAATTAAGCAATAAAAAAATATGGCACACTTCACAACAGACTTACCAGATTGGAAAACCTGGAGAAATCTAAATGAAAATAAAGAATTAGCTGAAGACAAAGCTATTGAGCTTTATAAAAAACTTTTACTAGCTCAAACTGTAATGATTGAAGAAAGTCTTCGTCAAATAAACACCCATAACGAAGCATTAATAAATGCTCAAGGAGGATCAGCTGGTGCAGGTGCAGGAGCTGGTGGTGGTGGTACTAACGCTAAAATATTAAATGTTACTAACTTTATAGGAACAGCTGGTGCTGGTTCAACTCAATATTATAGATACATGACTGGATTTACAGGTTTAGTTGATCAAGCTGAAGTAGTAATATTATTTGATAGAGAGGTTGAAGTAGATCCAGATGCTATAGGAGTTCCAGCTTATATTGCAAATAATGATGGAAATGGTGGTGGTGTAAATTCAGAAGTAATATTTGGTTATACTGATGAATCCGTTGCAGATGATGCCCTAATTTTTGCTTATTCTCAATCTAATATAGATTCTATGTCAATAGTAGTTCCAACTAGTGGTATTGATACAGAAACAAATGCAATTGAATATACTGGTGGTACTAATTTATTTAAAAGAGGTAATTTAGTTCAATACTCAGCAGAAGGTGGAACAGTAGCTACAGGGCTTACAGATGGAGGAGTTTATTATGTACTAGAAAATACAGATTCAACAGCAGATTCTTTTAAATTAGCTGCTGATCAAACTATAGATGGTAATGGTAATCCATTTAGTAATCCAATTGATACAATAGATGTATTAAATATTACAGGTCAAGGAAATAATAGCCAAACATTTAAAATTACATCTACATTTATCGCTTGTTCAACAACTGGAGATAATGATACTGATGATGGTTTTGATGCTTTAACTATGACTAGTCAAATTACTGCCTCTGGTAAAGATGGGGGATCTACATTTACAAACTTAAACTCAGGTTCTTATAGTGGAAGTTTCTCAGCATCAGCATTCTTCTCATCTTCAAATAGATTATATCCTTCATCATCCGCTGTATGGATAGTTTCAGGTACAGTTAATCCATCATTTGCTTTAACTGCATTAAGAGCTTTACCAGGTGGAAATGGATTTGCAGGTATTTACGTTACAGAAGGTGATACTTTAGATTTACCAGATGGTTTCTTTGGTAGCAAAAATTCAGGTTCAAGAATTACTATAAATTCAGCTGCATTTATTACAGGTTCGAATGATACTTTAACATTCCCTCCAAATGCACTTTGGACACAAGAAAAAGCTGGATATACTACATATCCTGGAGTTGGTGGTCATATTATAGATGCTGATGATAAAGAAGGAGTAGATTTGACTTATGGTGCTGCACAAAATTCAGAACCAACAACAAGAACTACTATTTTAAGATAATAGATAGTTGAAATAATTTTAAATAAAAACTCACCTATATGGTGGGTTTTTTTATTTTATCATTAAATTTTGAATATTTATAGTAAATACTACTTATGGCCGATTTTATCATAAAAATACAAGAACAAATATCATTAAATGGTGTTCAAAGAGGATCTGAAGTCTCAAAAACAATATCAGGAATTAATTATACCGATAATAGAATTTTAAATACATCTTCTGGATCAGAAACTACTATATTTTCATTATCAGATACTGTAGGTGCGGGACAATTTTTAACAAGTAGCTTAAAATATGCTAGAGTAAGTAATAATTCTACAACAGTTCCAGTAAATTTAAAGGTTTCTTCTTCAACTGAACAACTAAACTTTAAAATTGATGCAGGTGGGTCTTTTATGTTATCTACCTCTAATATTACAGGAAGTATTTTATCAGGTAGTGACGCTGTATTTACTTATGGAGATATAGCTTCATTAAAAGTTGAACCGTCTGGTAGTAGTGCTAAAGTAGAATATATAATTGCAACAACATAATTATTAAATATTTATATATAAAGTAATATGGCAGAACAATCACCTATAATATGGACAGGAACCTCAAATTTTACTCCAGGTCAAACTCCATTTGGATTTTATGATAATGAGGCTGATTTTAAAACAGATGCCGATAAAGTAGCATCCTTTTGTGCTCAACGATTAGGATATCCTACGGTTGATATCGAAATGGGTAGTGGATCTTTTTATGCTTGTTTTGAAGAAGCAGTAACTACATATGGTAATGAACTTTACTTATATCAAATAAGAAATAATTTTATTTCATTAGAAGCCTTCAGTACTGGCTCTGAATTAAATCAATCAGTAATTCAACCAAATTTAGGTAATATAGTTAGAATAGCAGAAGATTATGGAGAAGAAGTAGGAGCCGGAGGATATATAGATTGGTATACAGGATCAGTTACAATGAGTTGTAATCAACAAGATTATGATTTAAATGATTGGAAAAATGATCGAGGAATTACAGGTTCAATTGAAATAAAACGTGTTTTTTATGAAAATACTCCTGCAATTGTAAGATATTTTGATCCATACGCGGGTACGGGTTATGGTTCTCAACAATTATTAGATGTATTTGGATTTGGAAATTATTCCCCAGCAATTAATTTTTTATTAATGCCAATTTATTATGATGTTTCTGTAATTCAAGCTATTGAATTAAATGATACAATTAGAAGATCAGCTTTTTCATTTGAATTAGTAAATAATAAATTAAGAATATTTCCTATTCCAAAAGAAGATGGAGGACATTTACGTTTTCAATATATTTTAGTTGAAGAAAGAAATTCTCCTATAAGAGCACCATTTTCTGGAAGCAATTTAGTAACAGATATGTCTAATGTACCCTATGAAAATCCTAATTATGATTTCATTAATGCCCCAGGTAGATATTGGGTATTTGAATATACTTTAGCTTTAGCTAAAGAATTATTAGGATATATTAGAGGTAAATATTCCCAAGTTCCTATTCCAGGAGCCGAAGTTACTTTAAATCAAGATACATTAATTTCTTCTGCAACTGAAATGAAAGCTGCTTTAATTGAAAAATTAAGAGCTGATTTAGATGAAAATTCTAGAAGAGCTCAATTACAACGTAAAGCAGAAGAAGCCACTGCTATGGCCACTACATTAGATCAAGTTCCAATCCCAATATATATAGCATGATATGGCATTATACGGAAAAGCAAGAGATGTTAGATTATTCAGAGGTTTAAATACTGAACTACTACATAAAATCATCGAACAACAGGTCGGATATTACAAGGTAAAACTTGATGATACACCTGATAATGTTTATGGCGAAGCGCAAAGTAAAACGTTAGTAGGCCCTGTTTTAATTAAATGTTTATTGGATAGAGGGGCCCAAACTGAAACAAATGATGACTTTGGAGTAGATAGAAATAGAACATTAGAAGCTAGATTTTTTAGATATGATTTAGTTCAAGCTAATGTAGTTCCTGAAATTGGAGATGTAATATTATGGAATGAAGATTATTATGAAGTAAATAATTTAGTTGAAAATCAATTAGTAGTTGGTAAAGATCCTGATTATCCTTATAGTGAAACAGTAGATGACTTTGGAGAAAGTCATTCAATTATAGCACAATGTTACTGGTCAAGACCAGAAAAATGGGGTATTAAAGAACAAAGATTATAATGGAATTTAAACCTAGACCATATACGAGAAGAGAATTCATGGCTAAAATGCCTGATGTCTATGTTAATCCAGATACAAAGGAAGAAGTTGCTGGTAATCCAAATGATGTTGCTTCTACTATTTTAAAACCAGGTCAACCTGAGTTTAACAGAGCAACTCAAATTTCATTAAAAGATGATAAAACTAATAAAACATTTTCTATAGGTTTAGAAGATATTGATAGTGCAATGGTTTTCTATTTAGAAAATGTAATTAAACCAACAGTTACTTTAAATAATAAACAAATCCAAGTTCCAGTAATATATGGTTCTCCTGAAAGATGGAAATCTATGCAAGCTGATGGTTTTTATAGAGATAGAAATGGTAAAACTATGGTTCCTCTTGTTATGATTAAAAGAGAGAACTTTACAAAAAATAATACTTTAGGAAATAAATTAGATGGAAATAGAGTAAATAATATAGAATATTTTGAAACTCAATATTCTCAAAATAATATATATGATAATTTTAATGTGTTAAGAAATCAAAAAGTTGAAAAATCTTATATTTTAGGTGTAATTCCTGATTATATTGATTTAAATTATACATTGTCTATTTTTACAGATTATACAACTCAAGCAAACGAAATAATAGAAGGTATTGAATTTGCTGCTCGTTCATATTGGGGGGATCCTGAAAGATTTTTATTTAGAGCAAATATAGATACATTTAATACCCCAATATTACTTGAAAGCGGTTCAGATAGAGCTAATAGATCAACAATGAATGTCTTAGTAAATGGATATTTAATACCTACGGGTATAAATGCAGCTATGGCAGGACCAAATCCAAAATCTTATAGTGTAACTAGAACCGTATTTAAGGAAACTGTAGTGGAATAATTTAAATATTTATTAATATACCAATAGAATAAAATGGCACAAGTAAGTACATCAGGAATAGCGAGTGGAAGTATAATAGAACCAGCTCACGTTTTAAGACCAATAAATGCCTTAAATGGAACTGGATCATATGATATAGTAATTTCAGGTTCTTTAAATGTTTCAGGAACAATGAGAATTGCTACTGGAAGTATAACAAATGTAGCTAACCAAGCTGTTATTTTAGCATATAATACTTCTTCTGGAGATATTTACACTACAAATTCAACTTCTGGTACTTCCGGTACATCAGGTACAAGTGGTACCTCAGGTGCTGATGGTGCCGCAGGTTCATCTGGAACTTCAGGTAATTCTGGAACTGCAGGTAGTTCAGGTTCATCTGGTACTTCTGGTACAAATGGTTCTTCTGGTACATCAGGTTCATCAGGTTCATCAGGAACTTCTGGTTTTGCTTATAAAGGTACTTCAACAACTGCTACAACAATTGGAACAGGAGATAAAACATTTACAACACAAGCAAATTTAGGATTTACAGCCGGACAAGCTGTAGCCGTAGCCTCTGATGCTAATACTGCAAATAAAATGATGGGTACTGTCAAAACTTACTCCAGTACTACATTAGTTATTACAGTTACTACAGTAGGAGGAAGTGGTACTTTTAGTGATTGGACAATATCCTTAGAATCAGCATCTGGTACATCAGGATCATCAGGTTCAAGTGGTTCTTCAGGTTCAAGTGGAACTTCTGGTACAAATGGTTCTTCAGGTAGTTCTGGTTCATCTGGTACATCAGGTTCTGATGGAGCAGGAGGAGCTTCAGGAACTTCAGGTTCATCAGGATCAAGTGGATCAAGTGGAACAAGTGGAACAAATGGTTCTTCAGGTTCAAGTGGAACTTCTGGTACAAACGGTTCATCTGGTACTTCAGGTTCTGATGGAGGAGCAGGAGCCGCAGGTACTTCTGGATCTTCAGGTAGTTCAGGTTCATCTGGTACCTCTGGTACAAATGGTTCTTCGGGTAGTTCAGGTTCATCAGGTATTTCAGGTGCAGTTTATACTCCTACTATTAGATATGAAGCTCATGATGAAGGAAATAGTGGAGTAGATGGTAGAGTAGAAATTTTATCAACAGGCCCAGTTGTAGGTAATTTAAGCTGGAGTAGATCAACAACAACATTAACAATAACATCCACTTCTCATGGATTATCTACAGGTGATTATATTGTTATAAGAAATATGAATACTGATTATACTTATCTTACAGTAACTGCTACAGATGCAAACACATTAACTTGTACAGTTGCTAATTCAGGTGGTACATCAGGATCTACAGGAGCTTATATTCCTGCCTTTAAAGCTAGTAGTTTTACGGAAGCAGGGGTAACTATAGCAGCACCAAATTCTGGGGATTGTCAAATTAATTCTATGAATATAGTAACAGGTACAAAATCCTCAACAGCATTTTTATTAATTCTTCCCGCTTCAATATCTAATGGAGCTGGGGGTAATAGCAGTTTAGTAAACCAAAATCCACCTTTAACACAAGCATTTAAGTTAAGTGATGGATCCCAAAATACTTCAGCTGTTGTTACATTAAACACATCATCCAATTTTAATAGATTTAGCATATCCGGATTGACTGCTTTAGTTAACAATATGATTAGAGTAACATTCTGATGAAATGGCATATGTAAATCAACAATTTTTCGGAGCAATTACCGCTGACTCCATCAATAATCAAAATATTATTATTTTGGAGGGTAATTTTGCCGCCGGATCTCCTAATATTACTAGTATAACATATACTGGAGATAAAAATTTACTTAGAGTTTCTCAATCAGTATTTTCTGTAGCAGGTGCTATACCAACTACAGCTTATATTAAATCTTTTGCCGATGATTATACCTCTATTACTCTAAGTGAAAATGCTACTTCAAACGCTACTGATGATACAATTGGTTTTTCAACACCATCTGGATCATATTTAGTAACATCTGCTAGTTTTAATGATCCTCAAAATTTACTTACTGTAAATGATATTACAGGATCTGTAACAGGTAGTCCATCCGCCAGTTTTGCTATTTTAGCTCAAGCCAAAAGAAATAATGCTACTGTAACTGGAAGACAACACCTATATAAAGTAAGTGAAGTAATACAAAGAGATATTGCTACAGCTAAATTATCATTTTTTATAGAATGGGGTGAAGATGGAACCGAAAGTGGTTCTGGTGATGTAATCCAAACAGCAGAAAGAAATTTAGCTATAGTTGATTTAACAGATACTGGTTCATTATCTCCCGAATTTTCTAAAGCAACTCCTGGATTAGAAGGATTACCTATTG